>ENA-ORBV01005391-ORBV01005391.1-microbial-mat-metagenome-genome-assembly--contig:-NODE-5391-length-23608-cov-7.742085_pt1 | contig 23608 bp, 19 predicted proteins | sample MGYA00237777_ERZ505514 | MGnify/ENA primary metagenome ERZ505514 (study PRJEB26160, sample SAMN06269048) | microbial mat metagenome | isolation source: Oligotrophic lake microbial mat | place... | reverse complement strand
TTCGCCTTAGTCTCGTGGGCTCGGAGATGTGTATAAGAGACAGCTATAGATTAATATTAAATTAATAAGTCGCTGTTGAAGATATCATCTTCAACAAAAAGGAAAAAATAATTCCGTAGTACGGAATTATTTTCTCATTGCGGTAAGCATGTTACCGTAGATTGTGTTCAATGATTCTAAGTTAGAAGACAAGCTAGCGATTTGCTCCTTGTATTTCTTAGTATCGTCAACAGAATCATTAAGATTTTGAACTAATTCTTCTAATCCGCTGTAGAATTTAGAAGTAGCTTTCAAATGTTCGTTAGATCCTTGCAATTGCAATTCATAAGAAGCATTCAAAGCAGATAAGTTTTTAGATACCTTAACAATTTGCTCACCTAGGTTAGTGCTGTCAGGTCCACTAACAGTAAGTCCTGTTAATGAATCAGCTGCTTTTGTATAAGCATCTGATAATGAGTCAACATTTTTAGCTGCAGATTTTACACTTGTTACATATGACTCAGTAGCAACTGACGCATCTGTAATATTATTAAGTTTACCAGCTTGATCACTTAAACTGCGCATACCTTCTCCTAAACTAGCCATTAGTTCGGGTCCGATTTTAGCATCTTCAAGCATAGTATCCAATTGTTCAGTTAATGAACCTTTGTCTTCTTCAATTTGTTTATGATCACCTTCTTCACCATGCATTCCAGCTAATTCAGGATAAACTAAACTCCAATCCACTTCTTCATGTGGTGGTTCAAATGCCGAGAAAAAGAAAATTACCGCCTCTGTAGATAAACCAACAACAAGCATTGGTCCCGCACCTGGCCAGTGCATAATTTTAAACATCGCTCCGATGATTACGATTGCCGCACCAAATCCATACAATTTGGCCATGAAACTTTTCCATTTTTTACCACCCATAATTTTAAAATTTAAAAGTTAATAATTATTATTTAGTTTAGATTAGAGAATACAAATTAAAAGCCTTCACCTGGAGCGTCTCCTCTTTGACGACCAAGGTATGTTTGAACACAACGAAATCCAACGTAACATTTCGCAGTATCTTGATACTCATAAGTTCTTGTACTAGTTTGTAAATAATATCCAACGTCTTTCCAAGAACCACCTCTGATAACTTTACGCTTCAAAACTGTCGCTTCGTTATCCTGAGCTTCGTAAACATAATCAGGATTTAAATCGTGAGAAAAATCATAAGCTGATTCATCAAATGCGTTGCTGGTCCATTCAGCAGCATTTCCAGCCATACAATATAAACCATAATCATTCGGATTGTAAGATGCAATTTTCACAGTGTGGAAACCACCATCATCAATATAAGAACCGCGCATTGGTTTAAAGTTTCCTAAGAAACATCCAAGGGCATTTCTGATATAAGGACCACCCCAAGGGAATGGACTTAAAGCATTTCCACCTCTTGCAGCATATTCCCATTCTGATTCAGTTGGTAAACGGAAGTCGTTTACATAAGTCTGACCATTTCCTACTAACCAGTTATTAAACAATTGAGTTCTCCAAACACAGAAAGAACGTGCTTGTTTCCAGCTAACACCAACAACAGGGTAATCATCATAAGCCGGATGCCAGAAATACATATTTGTCATTGGCTCATTAAATGAGTAAGTGAAATCATGAACCCAAGCTAAAGTATCAGGATAAACATTGATAATGTCTTTAACGATAAATACACTTCTGTCTTTATCTTTTTGTTCACGAGTACTATAATTACCACTGCCATCGGAAACGGCATCTTTTACATCATAGTGACCTAATGTTTTATTGTCACCTACACTAGTAGATTGGTAACCATTAATAAAATCACGACCTTTATCATCCGGAGATTTTGAAGGTTTGAAACGGTTTGACTTCTGAGCAGCCATACGTAAGTTAATCCAATAGTATTCGTAGTTTAATTTACGAGAATCAATTTCTCTACGTTTATAGAAACGCTCTTCAACAGGCAAGTACATAAATTCAAGTACTTCTCTTACATCTGTTTCATCATAGGCAATTTCCTCCTCGAAGTTAACCAATGGAGGATCAATAGGCTGATCGTAATCATCGGTTTCAACACCGTGTTCAGCTCTACCGTCTTCAAATAAAGCACGGTGCGCAATTGAGTCTCTCACCCAATACACGAACTGACGATATTCGTTATTTGAAATTTCGGTTTGATCAATGTAAAAAGCCTGAACAGAAACTGTTTTAGACTTGGTAGTGTGTGAATAAGGAGTATCCTGATCACTTGGACCCATATTGTAACTTCCCATAGGAATATACAACGTACCAAAAGGATCGATATCGAACCATTCGGAGCGAGGGTGAACACCTACAAGTTCTCCAGTGCTTGTTTTACAACCAGTAAAAGCAATAGCAACCACAGAACCTAACAAGAGCAACTTTTTCATATTTGTTGTTTTTATATTAAACCCCTTTTTGTCAGAAAATCATCATACGCAAAGTACGATGATTTCGAAAGCAAATAGAGTAGCTTAAACGATACTATTTTTAAAAGGTTACAAAAAACTGATTTTCTTACAAAAATCTCACGTTCATGTGACCTGTTTTAACAGGTGGCTTTGTAAATTTCTTACAATATCCAAGCATTAATTCATGCGTTCCAGCACTGTGATTCTTTAAAGCTGAGAGTGTTATATCATATGCATATCCTAATTTAAATCCGTTATACTCAATACCAGCCATAACAGGAATTGCATCTGTTAAACGGTAAGAAGCTCCAACAAAAATCATTTGGTTCCATCTAGCTAACACATTGAAATCCAACTGAGTAGAAGAAGCATCCGATTTTGTTAAAATAGAAGGTGTTACATCAAATTCATTGTTGATTTGGAATTTATAACCTGCCATTACATAATAGTGACGAGCAACTTGGTATTGAAAATCATAAGATAATGGGTAAGTGCTACCTGCACTACTCTTATCATTAATCTTTTGAGCAGGTAAATGCAAAGAAGATAAACCCACATATAATTTCTGATTGGTGTAATATAAACCAAATCCTACGTCATAAGTTGTAGCAGAAGTACCTGTCCAAGGAATAGCATTGTCTGTTCCACCACCACCAACTGTAGTAGTTCCATCAGGAGCAATAAAATTACCCGTCATCGACTTGTTAATCATACCTGCATCTAACCCAATTCCTAAAATTCCATCGGTACCTAGTTGTAAATGGAATGAATAAGCCAATTTTGCTTTTAATGTTTTATCAAAACCCAATTGATCTTGGTCAATTGTAAATCCAATACCACCATGAGCAACTTGACCGTAATCAACACTCAAAAGTCCTGTTTTAGGTGCTCCAGGAAATTTATCCCATTGGTCACGATATAAAATCGTAGCACATAACGCTTTGTTCGTTCCAGCATAACCTGGATTGATAGCTAAGCGATTGAACATGTTCATACTGAATTGTGCATCTTGCTGAGCAAAAGTTACCAAACCAGTAATCGAAAATGCAATGATAGTAAGGGTTTTTTTCATTTTTTACTTTTTAAATTAAACAGTGTTTCGGCTGTTTTTTATTAAAGTTAGGTCGCTAAATTAGCTATAAGTTTAATAAAAACAAACTTTTTAAACATTTTATTGTTAATTATACTAACATTTTATCAATATCACCCTAACTTTTGGTAGGTCTGCCACCAATTATCAGGCAATTCATCACTGCAAGCTGTTTCATAGTCGCTATAAGAGCATGGAACCATGTGATGACGTTCAAATTTTATCTGATGATTCACCGGATAAGGTACATCCATCCACCAGCGGTCGCTTTTATTGCTTTTGTAAAAAACAATTTCATGCTCATGATCCTTAATGGATACTCGGTATTTCGTGTATTCTGATTTATCTACAATTGGATAATCTTGTTTGCGATTGTAAAACCCGTCAATGAAGTACCAAATCATTTGAGCCACCAAATGTGCCGTTTGTTTGTTGGTATCAAAAGCAGGATTAATTTCATAAAATCCAATGGACGTCAACTTATCACTCATTCCTGCATATCGCGTAATCTGACAAGCTTCTTCGCCATAAAAACCATTTGGAGAAGCATTTCCATTGCCCGGTGCATCACTTTGACGAATAGCTGAAACATCAAAACTTACTAAATCGGCATTTCTTAAAATGGGCTCAACACTCTCCATGTTCTTTCTAATTTTCCCCAATCGATGTGTGTCAAAGAACAATTTATCCATCAACTCCACCGAATTTTGATCTACAAAATAAGATTGATAACCCACATTACTGAAGTTGAAAAGTATGTTTGGTTTGTGTAAAATTATTTTACTAAGATAACTTTGAGAGTCCAGTTTTTTCTCCCCTTCTCCAATATCAAAAGAAGAATCAATGGCAACGATATTAATCGTTTGTTCCATTTTTTGGTATGCCAAATAATTGCAATAAGTTAAATCCTGAGAGCCACCAATTACAATCGGAATAATATTTTTTTGAAGCAGTTGTGCTAAAACATCGGTGACTGCAAAATAGCTATCATCAATGGAATCTCCCTTTTTAATGTTGCCTAAATCAGCAATTTTAATTTGATAATTTCCTTGAAATAATTTGTATAAATTTTCGCGGACGTAATCCGCTGCGAGTCCGCAACCTTCATTATTCAATCCTTTTCGATCTTCTTCAACGCCAACAATTGCTAATTGAATGTTTTCTAGACTGGGAAAATCGCCACCTTGCAGATAGGCATTGATAAGTTTTCCGTAGGAAGTTGTGGCATACTTAGTTGCTCCGTTAAAGTGACTCGTATCAATTGGTGTAAAAAATTCTTGCATCGTACAAATATCGAATAATTATTCAAATACCAGCTTTTGATTAATGACGACAAAAATTATTTTGGTTGCTTGTGTTTCAAAATAATATGTGTTTCTTCTATAACTTCTTTCTTTCAAAAAGTTACAGAAGAAACAAAACTATTTTTTTGCGACTGCTTTTTTTGCGGCTTTCTTAGGAGCACTCTTTTTAGGAGTTGCTTTTTTAGGAGCAAGTTTCACTATTGGAGCACCCTTTACGGCTTTCTTCTTTGGAGTAGCTTTTTTTGCTGCTGCCTGTTTGAATGGTTTCTTTTCAAATTTTTTCTTGAAACGACTTCCTTTGCTTGCATTTTTAGGATCTGCAGCAATATCCAAACATTCCTGTAAAGTTAAAGAGGGAGCATCTGTTCCTTTCGGTAATTTAAAGTTGTTTCCATCAATCACCAAGTATGCGCCCCAGCGACCGTTCAAGACTTGAACATCAGGACGTTCTTCAAAAACTTTTATGTATTTATCAATTTCGGCTTGGCGTTTTGCAAGGATTAATTCCACACATCTTTCAGTAGAAACTGTCATAGGATCATCTTCCTTTTTCAAAGAAATAAACAAACTGTTGTGACGCACATAAGGTCCAAAACGACCAACAGCCACTACCATTTCTTTGTCTTCAAACATTCCTGCAACACGCGGAAGTTTAAACAAATCCAATGCTTCTTGGAAAGTAATTGTATCCAAACGTTGGTCTTTACGCAAACTAGAAAACTTCGGCTTGTTGTTTTCATCATTGCCTTCACCAAGCTGTGCCATTGGTCCAAAGCGACCGATACGCACGTATAAATTTTTTCCAGAAACAGGATCAACACCAAGCAAACGTTCTCCTGATGCACGCTCCGAATTTTCAGAAGTATCCACTACATTTTTATGAAATGGCTTGTAGAAATCAGCCAACATTTTTGTCCACAATATTTTTCCTTCAGCAATTTCATCAAACTCCTCTTCTACTTTTGCAGTGAAATTAAAATCCATAATCTGAGGAAACTCTTTCAATAAAAAATCATTAACAACCATTCCGATATCAGTCGGAAATAGTTTTGATTTTTCTGCACCAGTACCTTCTGTTCTTACTTCGTCATTAATTTTTTGATCTTTTAAAATCAGAACATTAAAGTTACGCTGAACCCCTTCTCTATCTTCTTTCACAACGTATTCACGCTTTTGAACAGTAGAGATTGTTGGTGCATAAGTAGATGGACGACCGATTCCAAGTTCTTCTAACTTTTTAACTAAACTTGCTTCCGTATATCTAGCAGGATGATGTGTATAACGTTCCATCGCTATTATTTCATTCACTTTTAATTGCTCTCCCACTTTCATTGGAGGCAACATTCCTTCTTTATTTTCTTCGTCTTCATCATCCGTTCCTTCCAAATAAACTTTTAAGAAACCATCAAACTTCAACACTTCCCCTTGCACAACAAATTTTTCAGTTGTTCCAGATGCCGTAATCACAACAGTAGTTTTTTCCAATTCAGCATCACTCATTTGAGAAGAAATGGTACGCTTCCAGATTAAATCATACAAACGTTTTTCACCTGCATCGCCATCAACAGTTTGTTTTTCGATATACGTTGGACGAATAGCCTCGTGAGCTTCTTGTGCTCCTTTAGATTTTGTTTTGTATTGACGAATATTTAAATATTTTTCACCATAATTTCCAGTGATTGCTGCTTTAGCTTGATCTATGGCTGTTCCAGAAAGATTCACAGAATCTGTTCTCATGTAAGTAATCTTTCCACTTTCATACAATTTCTGGGCTACCACCATTGTTTGTGAAACAGAAAATCCAAGTTTACGACTTGCCTCTTGTTGCAAAGTAGAAGTTGTAAAGGGAGCAGAAGGAGATTTTTTTGTAGGTTTTGTTTCTAAGCTATCTATAGTAAAATCAGCATTTTCACATTTTTTCAAAAATGCGCGTGCTTCATCCAACGTTTTAAATTTTGTAGATAATTCTGCTTTTACATTGGCATTCCCAGCCATAAAATTGGCTGTTACTTTATAAGAAGAGGTGCTATTAAAAGCAACAATTTCGCGTTCACGTTCCACAATCAAACGAACAGTAACCGATTGTACACGACCAGCCGACAAAGACGGACGAACTTTTTTCCATAAAATAGGAGACAATTCAAATCCCACCAATCTATCTAGAATTCTACGAGCTTGTTGTGCATCCACCAAATGTTTATCAATTGTACGTGGGTTTGCAATAGCATTTTGAATTGCTGGTTTAGTGATTTCGTGAAAAACAATACGTTTTGTGCTCTTTTCAGTAAGGTTTAAAGCTTCAAACAAATGCCATGAAATAGCTTCTCCTTCACGATCCTCATCCGTTGCTAACCATACCACTTCTGCTTTTTTTGCCAAAGCTTTCAACTCGTTAACTACCTTTGATTTATCAGGAGATACTTCATAATTAGGAGTGAAATTGTTTTCGATATCAACTCCAAATCCTTTCTTTGCAAGGTCACGAACGTGACCATAACTCGACTTTACCGTAAATCCTTCTCCTAGAAATCCTTCAATTGTTTTTGCCTTTGCGGGGGACTCCACTATCACTAAATTTTTGCTCATACGCTAGCTAATTAGTTTTTGGTTTAATGAAAATGAATTATAGCTGAGATGCCATTTTCTCAAAATTCGTTGCAAAGAAAACAAATCAAAAACGATTTTTGCAAATAAAATTTGCTTTTGTCAAAACATATATATATAAATATATATATATAAATTTTTTATTTTTTTGTGAAATTATTCGAAATGCGCCATTTTGTCACCCATTTATTTTAATTATCTTTGTCGTCCAGTAAAAAAGAAAATGAGCGAGAATAAAGTAATTGACGAGAGCAAACAAGGTGAAGCATTAATGTTGGAGCAACCAGCTAAACCCAACGGCAAAAAGTTGTTTTTGGAGAGTTATGGCTGTGCGATGAATTTTTCAGATAGCGAAATTGTTGCATCCATCTTAAAAGACAAAGGGTTTTCTACAACAACCGACTTTCATGAAGCGGATGTTATCTTCGTAAATACCTGTGCTATTCGCGAAGGGGCAGAACAAAGGGTTAGAAAACGTTTGACTGAATATAAAAAAGCAAAAAAAACAAATCCTGATTTGATTGTTGGGGTGTTGGGCTGTATGGCGGAGCGTTTAAAATCACAATTATTAGAAGAAGAAAAATTAGTGGACATAGTTGTTGGTCCGGATGCTTACCGCAGTTTGCCTGAACTGATTGAAATTGCGGAGACAGGTCAAAAAGCGGTAAATGTACTTTTATCGAAAGAAGAAACTTATGCGGACATTGCTCCAGTTCGTTTAGGCTCCAACGGAGTAACGGCATTCATTAGCATTACTCGCGGTTGTGATAATATGTGTGCTTTCTGTGTTGTTCCGTTTACACGAGGAAGAGAAAGAAGTCGCGAGCCAGAAACAATTATCAAAGAAGCTCAGGATTTATTCAACGAAGGGTACAGAGAAGTGACTTTGCTTGGACAAAATGTTGATTCCTATTTGTGGACAGGCGGAGGCTTGAAGAAAGAAAACATTACAGACGAAGAATTAAAAAATGCAACTACATTTTCACAATTGTTGGAGAAAGTAGCCTTGGTAAATCCAGATTTGAGAGTACGTTTCAGCACATCGCATCCGAAAGATATGAATGATGAGGTGCTTTACACCATTGCGAAATACGATAATATTTGCAGCTATATTCACTTACCTGTTCAATCGGGAAATTCCAGAATTTTGGAAATGATGAACCGTGGTTATACACGTGAATGGTATTTGAACCGAATAGATTCTATCCGCAAAATTATTCCTGATGCTGGTATTTCTATGGATATTATTTCGGGATTTTGTTCGGAGACTGAAGAAGAGCATCAAGACACACTTTCTTTGATGGAAGCTGTCAAATATGATTTTGGTTACATGTTTGCTTACAGTGAGCGTCCAAAAACATTGGCGGAAAGAAAATATCCGGATGATGTTCCTGCAGAAATAAAAAGCAGACGATTGGCTGAAATTGTTGAATTACAATTAAAACATTCGGCATACCGAACAAAATCAGGAGTAGGAAAAGTGCACAGAGTATTGGTGGAAGGCACTTCTAAAAAATCGAAAGAAGAATTATTTGGGAGAAACTCACAAAATTGTGTGGTGGTGTTTCCGAAAGAAAATTATAAAAAAGGAGATTATGTAAATGTGTTGGCGGATAATTGTACAGGGGGAACGTTGATAGGGAAAGCAGTGTAGGGTTTTCAACACAGAGCACACGGAGAAATAAAAAGAGTCTCACAGAGAAAAAAAATGACAGTTCAGGAAATAAAAAATAGATTTGGAATTATTGGTAGTTCTTCTCTACTCGACAGAGCAATTGATATTGCAATGCAAGTTGCGCCAACCGATTTAACGGTATTAATTACTGGAGAAAGCGGAACTGGAAAAGAAGTTTTCCCACAAATTATTCATGCCTTAAGTGCTCGTAAACATGGTCAGTACATTGCTGTAAACTGCGGTGCTATTCCAGAAGGAACAATAGATTCGGAATTATTTGGTCACGAAAAAGGATCTTTTACTGGAGCACATGAGGCACGCAAAGGATATTTTGAAGTTGCGAATGGTGGAACTATATTTTTAGATGAAGTTGCCGAAATGCCTATCGCAACGCAAGCCAGATTATTACGTGTTTTAGAAACCGGAGAATTTATAAAAGTAGGTTCCTCTAAAGTTTTAAAAACAGAAGTACGCGTAGTTGCTGCTACAAACGTAAATATTCAGCAAGCGATTGAGAAAGGAAAATTCAGAGAAGATTTATTTTATCGATTAAATACCGTTCCAATTGTAGTTCCTCCTTTGCGTGAACGTAGACAGGACATTCATTTGTTATTCAGAAAATTCGCTTCTGATTTTTCCTCAAAATATAGAATGCCCACTGTTAAGTTAGATCCATCGGCAGAACAAATTCTTACAAATTATTATTGGCAAGGAAACATTCGACAGTTAAAAAATATCACAGAACAAATTTCGGTCATTGAAAAAAATCGTGATATCACTGCTGATACAATGATTAAATATTTACCCATTCATCAAACCTCTCAACTTCCTGTATTGGCTAGCACTTCAACTGCAGGAAATGATTTTAGCGAACGTGATATTTTATACAAAGTATTGTTCGATATGAAAAAAGAAATGATGGATTTGAAAAAAATTGTTGTCGACTTAATTGAAAACGATAATCAATTAAATCAGGATTTTCCACCAGAGAATGCGCAATTAATTAAAAAATTATTTCAGGATGTAGGCACACCAGAAACGGCAATTCAGCTTGGTTACAATACGACTACTCCGATGATGCAAAATCAAATTCCGGTTACAGAAATGGTAGAAGAATCACTGTCGCTGCAGGAAATTGAAGAAGATATGATTAAGAAAGCGTTGACAAAACACAAAGGCAAACGCAAAAACGCAGCAAAAGAATTAGGGATTTCTGAAAGAACATTGTACCGTAAAATTAATGAATACGGGATAAAATAGTTAACGTAGGTGATTAGATAATACGAAAATATCAAATTGAGAAAACTGAACTTCATATTAAAAACAAAACGCATCTTAGTTCTTGCATCTTGCATCTTGATTCTGTTTTCGGGTTGTAAAATCCATTATTCCTTTACGGGAGGTAGTGTTCCGCCTGAAGCAAAAACAGTTTCGGTTCAGTATTTTCAGAACAATGCATCTCTGGCACCGCCTACTTTGAGTCAGACTTTTACAGAAGCGTTGCGTGATAAATTAAGTTCGCAAACTCGTTTGGCATTAGTAAATAAAGGTGGAGATTTAGGTTTTGAAGGAAGTGTAATAGGTTATACAACGGGGCCAATAGCCATACAAAGTACAGATCAAGCTGCATTAAACAGACTAACAATAACTGTGAATGTAAAATATACTTGTATGTTTGATGAAAAGAAAAATTTCGAACAATCGTTTTCACGTTATGCTGATTATACAAGTGATCAAAACATTGCTTCAATTGAAGATCAATTAACAAGAGAAATTAATGAACAGTTGGTACAAGACATTTTTAACAGAGCATTGAATAACTGGTAGACGCCTCATCCGTCTCGCTATAAGCGGGACACCTTCTCCAATATGGAGAAGGGAAGCGGAAGAAATTTTTTATATAAAATGAACAAAGTACAATTCATATCATACGTTGAAACTCCGGAGAAAATGTCGGGGAATGAGAGCGTTTTGCTTGGTGAATTGTTGAAGAACTTTCCTTATTTCCAAACGGCTCATTTGCTTTATGCGAAGAGCTTGCACAATATCAACAGCATACATTATAACAATCAATTAAGAGTCACTGCTGCTTACGCAACCGACAGAAAAGTATTGCATCGTTTGATTACAAAACAACAAGAAACTGAAGCAATTCAAGTTCCTGATATTTCGACCAAGCTCAGTATGACGGAGATTTTGGAAGAAAAGAAAATTGAAGAGTCGGTAATTAATTTAATCAAAGAAGAAGTAGCAGAGCGAAAAATTGAACCAGAGATTATTGAAGAAGCTATATCTCCAGAAAAGGAGAACACTTCAGCCTTCGATGTGTCTGCTTCAACGCAGAATGCTCAAGATAACGCACTCAGTGTGACAGAGGTTCCTGTTATTTCAGAAATTGAAGCTGTTGTTGAAGAACAAAAAATAGACATTTCAACTCAACCCTTAGAAACCGAAGTTACAGAGGTTAGAGATCAATTAGAGACAGGATATCTAAATGAAATAATAGATGCAAGTGTAGAAATTGAGATATTATCTACTCCGCTAATTAATCCATTAGAAGAAAAACAAGAAACGGTTGAATCAAATTTTGTATTAAACATTCAAGAGCCAATTGTTTCTGAAAAAGAGACTATAAATATTGATTCCTTATCCTTTACAGATTGGTTAAAACATATAAATACTGGAACAGCAGTTATAGAAGAATTAAATGAAGAATCAGATACAGAAAGCACTGATAATCAATTAAGTCCATTTGAATTAATCGACAAGTTTATTCGTGATGAACCCAAGCTAAACCGCCCCAAAACTGAATTTTTCAGTCCTGTAAACATGGCTAAGCAGAGTGTGGCCGAGGATATTACATTTGTTAGTGAAACTTTAGCTAAAATATACGTTTTACAAGGGAATTATACCAAAGCAATTAAGGCTTATGAAAATTTACGCTTGAAATATCCAGAAAAAAGACTTTACTTTGCATCCCAAATTAAAAATTTGAGGAAATTAATTAATCAACAAAAGCAATAATTTACAATGAGCTCAATTATTTCAATTTTAATTATAGTAGTTTGTATTCTTTTAATCTTAGTGGTTTTAGTACAAAATTCAAAAGGTGGTGGTTTAGCATCATCCTTCGCTTCATCTAACCAAGTAATGGGAGTTCGTAAGACAGCTGACTTTTTAGAAAAAGCGACTTGGACTTTGGCTGCGTCTTTATTAATCCTAAGTGTGATTTCAACTTCTTTCACAAAAACTTCTGGTGTAGTAACATCTGGGACAGGAACAGAGTCTGTAACTCGTCAGAAAGCTGCAGAAGATGTTACACCTGCTGCGCCAGCTGCAAACCCGACACCGGCTGTTCAAGCGCCAACAGGAAATCCAACACCTTAATCTAGGTCATAAACATATTATTCAAAGTGTCAGAATTCATCAGCATTTCTGACATTTTTTTTTCATATAAAAGCTGACATCTGCAAAATTGTCGCAATTCAACAATAATAAGTGATTGGTACAATTTCTGACTATTGCGATTGACAAAAAAATTAAGTATAAGTTAAACCAATAAATAGAATCAAAGATGGCAAAGACAAGTTCAAAAGTAAACATCAAGCCAGTTGCAGGAACACAAAACAGAGTGGTTGTAGAAGCTGCTGCTGCTGAAGAAAAGACAGCTAGCGGAATTATTATTCCGGATACGGCAAAAGAAAAACCACAAAGAGGAATCATTGTTGCAGTTAGCGAAAAAGATGACAAAGGAAACAAACCAGAAGTAAAAGTTGGCGACACGGTGTTGTATGGAAAGTATGCAGGAACTGAAGTTCAGGTAGCAGGTAAAGATTTATTAATAATGAGAGAAAGCGATATTTTCGCAATTATTTAGTTACAGCATTGGTGAATTAGAGAATTGGAGAATTAATTAGAGAATTAATTTAGCTTCCATTCAAAAATCATCAAATTCCTATTTCCGAAAAATTAACAGTTTTTAAAAACACACATAATCTAAAATTATAAAAAAATGGCAAAAGATATATTTTTCAATATAGATGCAAGAGACCGATTAAAAAAAGGAGTTGACGCATTAGCAAACGCAGTAAAAGTAACATTAGGACCGAAGGGAAGAAATGTAATTATTGATAGAAAATTTGGTGCTCCAAGCATTACAAAAGATGGTGTTACAGTTGCAAAAGAAATTGAGCTGAAAGATCCAGTAGAAAACATGGGAGCACAAATGTTAAAAGAAGTTGCTTCTAAAACTGCTGATGCTGCCGGAGACGGAACAACAACAGCGACAGTGCTTGCGCAGGCAATTGTTACTGCAGGTTTAAAAAACGTTGCAGCAGGTGCAAATCCAATGGATTTAAAACGAGGAATCGACAAAGCAGTTATTGCGGTTGTAGAAAACTTGAACAAACAATCACAGAAAATTGGTGACGACAATAAAAAAATTGAACAAGTAGCAACCATTTCTGCTAACAATGACAATGCTATTGGAAAGTTAATTGCAGAAGCAATGAAGCGTGTGAAGAAAGAAGGAGTTATTACTGTTGAAGAAGCAAAAGGAACAGAAACTACTGTTGAAGTTGTTGAAGGAATGCAATTCGACAGAGGTTATATCTCTGCTTACTTTGTTACAGATGTAGATAAAATGGAAACTGTTTTAGAAAATCCACTTGTTTTAATTACTGACAAGAAAATTTCTATCATGAAAGAATTGCTTCCAGTATTGGAAAAAGCAGTTCAAACAGGAAGACCAATTTTAATTATTGCAGAAGATGTGGACAGTGAGGCATTGTCGACATTGGTTGTAAATAAAATTCGTGGTTCATTAAAAATTGCGGCTGTAAAAGCTCCTGGTTTTGGTGACAGAAGAAAAGCAATGTTAGAAGACTTAGCAATTTTAACTGGTGGCACTTTAATTTCAGAAGAAAGAGGTTACAAGTTAGAAAATGCTGAATTAAACATGTTGGGTACAGCTGAAAAAATTACAATTGACAAAGACAATACAACTATTGTTGGAGGAAAAGGTAAAAAGGCAGATATCGCTTCTCGTGTAAATCAAATTAAAGCACAAATTGAATCTACTACATCGGATTACGACAAAGAAAAATTGCAAGAACGTTTGGCTAAATTAGCTGGAGGAGTTGCAGTATTATATGTTGGAGCAGCCACTGAAGTAGAAATGAAAGAGAAGAAAGACAGAGTTGACGATGCGTTAGCAGCTACACGTGCAGCGGTTGAAGAAGGAATTGTACCGGGTGGTGGTGTTGCATACATTAGAGCAATTGATGGATTAGAAAAAATGAAAGGTGCTAACGAGGATGAAACAACAGGAATCCAAATTGTAATTCGTGCAATTGAAGAACCTTTGCGTCAGATTGTTGCAAATGCTGGATTAGAAGGTGCTGTGATTGTTCAAAAAGTACGTGAAGGAAAAGGAGATTTTGGTTACAATGCACGTACTGATAAATATGAAAATTTATATGCTGCAGGAGTAATTGATCCTACTAAAGTTGCTCGTGTTGCTTTAGAAAATGCAGCTTCCATTGCGGCTATGCTTTTAACAACAGAATGTGTATTAGCTGAACAAAAAGAAGAAGCTTCTGCAATGCCAATGGGTAATCCAGGCATGGGCGGCATGGGTGGAATGATGTAATTTGTTTACTCTTGAAATTTAAAAAAACCTCTTCGTTTCTCGATAATGTCTGCTTCAACGCAGAATGCTCGAAATGACAACGAAGAGGTTTTTTTGTATGCCTTAAAAAAAGGCAATGAATTAATTACCTTTACACCCATAAACTATGAGCAGATTAATTAAAATAGGATTAATAGGAATGGCTGTTACAACAGTTATTGCCTTGTTATTATTTTTCCTTACTTCTGTTTCTTTTTTAGCCTTAAGTCCTTTTTACATGCCTTGGGCTGTTCTCCTACTCATAGGTTTTACGAATAAGCAAAATAGAAACAAATAATTTTTTTGTTTATTATATACTTAGCAAATCTTTTACAATAGTAGAAATTAATTTACCATCTGCTTTCCCTGCTAATTGTTTTGACGCAGCACCCATTACTTTTCCCATATCAGCTGGAGATGTTGCTCCTACAGAAACTATAATTTTTGCAACTTCTGCTTTCACATCCTCTTCACTCATTTGTTGTGGAAGATAAGCTTCAATAACAGTTGCCTGAGCTATCTCAACATCGGCTAAGTCTTTACGGCTTTGTGTAATGTATAAATCAGCAGTTTCTTTACGTTGCTTTACCATTTTTAAAAGCGCTTTCATCTCTGTATCATCATTCAATCCTTCCGGAGAAGTTTTTAATAACAGAATAGCAGATTTAATTGCTCTTAATGCTTCTAATTTGGAAGCTTCTTTCGCTAGCATTGCAGATTTAATGTCTGCATTTATTTTTTCTTCTAAAGCCATTTTTTATGTGATTAAGTAATTATGTGACTAGGTGATTTAGTGGATTCTATTCCAAATACGAATTTAACAATTTTGACTCATTAAAAGCAAAAAAAAATCCCCTCGAGAATTCGAGGGGATTTTTTTTATTAACTATCCTAATTAAAAATTAATCAACGTTATCGTGTAAAAAAGAATTATTTGGTTTAATCTCAATCTTCTTGTCTTCGTTCTCTGATAAAGTATAACGAGAAACTTGTGATTCAGAAGAATGAGGAGTAGAATCTAAATTAATGTTTCTTCTTTTATAAGCCGGTTCATTTTCTAATTCAGACAAACCATTCGGAGATTTTAATTTAAAGCTCAACTCTTTTAATTTAGCAACACGGTCTTGCGCTTTTTTCAATTGCTCATCGTTTTGAACTTTCGCTACAATTGTATTTTCTTCTTCTTTTTTAGTTTCAACAACGGGCTCCATTTTAGCATATGCTTCATCAATTGTAGTATTGTTAACAATAATAGGTTCTTCAGAAACAACTTTGTTTGAAATTTCGAATTCGAAGGTAACGGGTGTTTTTACTTCTTCCACTTCAAAAATTGGTTCAACTACTTCTTCGCTAACAAATGTTACTGACTCTTCTTCTGTCACACTGAGCGTAGTCGAAGTGTCCATTGTTGGTTCTACAGCCACGTCATTTAAAACAGGAGTAACTTCTTCAACTTCAGCAATCACTTCACTTACACTTGTTTCTTCAGAAACAATTTCGTTAAAGATGATTGGAGTTTCTTCAGCTACTATTTCGTTTACAATAATTGGATTTTCATCCACATAAGTTTCTTCTGTTTCACTTACAAAGAATGAAGCTTCTTCAGTTTCTTGAGCAACCGCTTCATTTAAAATGATAGTCGTTTCGATTTCCGCAACCACTTCTGGAGTATGCTCTGCAACAATAATTGGAGTTTCTACTTCAGCAACTACTTCTGGAGTTAATTCATGAACAATAATTGGTGTTTCTTGAACTACTTCTGGAACAACTTCCACCTTCACTTCTTCTTTGAAGTAAGAAGTCATTTCCATTGGCTTCAATGTAATTTCTTCTACTTGTGGAGTCACTTCAGCAATTGGAGCAACAACTTCTGCTTTCACTTCATCCATTAAAGAGAATACTTTTTTAGCAGGAGCTTTTTCAATTTGAATTCCGACATCTGCTTTAGAACTAAATCCGGTAGCAATAATTGTCACATTCACTTTATCACCTAAAGATGGATCTACACCATATCCTTTGATAACCTCTGCAGACATTCCTGCTGCATCTTGAATATAATCTGTAATCTCACCGAATTCATCCATTGTGATTTCGTCTTCACCACAAGTAACATTCACCAAAACATAACGTGCACCTTTGATATTGCTATCGTTTAATAATGGAGAAGACATCGCTTGTTCAACAGCACGTAACGAACGTTGTTCACCACTTGCCATAGCAGAACCCATTATTGCAACACCACTTTCTTTCATTACCGTTTTTACATCATTGATATCGGTATTGATTTGCAATGTAGTTGTAATGATATCGGCAATTCCTTTTGCAGCAGTTGCTAAAATATCATCGGCATGACCGAAAGCTTCCGTTACTTTTAAATTACCGTAGATCTCACGCAATTTATCGTTGCTGATAACCAATAAAGTATCTACATTTTCTTTCAACGCTTCTAAACCGGCATCCGCTTGAGCTTTACGTTTTTTACCTTCAAATCCGAAAGGAATGGTAACAATACCTACTGTTAAGATTCCCATTTCTTTTGCAGCCTTAGCAATAATTGGAGCAGCACCTGTACCAGTACCACCACCTAATCCAGCAGTAATAAATACCATTTCAGTATTATTCGCTAAAAGTGCTTTTACTTCTTCGATATTTTCGATAGCGGCATTTTTACCTACTTCAGGCAAAGAACCTGCACCGCGACCTTTTGTTAAACTAGCACCTAAAACTATTCTTAAAGGAACTGGACTCATATCCAATGCCTGTTGATCAGTATTACATACAATAAAATCAACACCTTTGATGCCTTGTTTGTACATGTGGTTAACAGCGTTACTTCCGCCTCCACCTACTCCAATTACCTTGATAATTGAGGAGTTTTCTGTTGGTAAATCAAATTTCATCATTTTTGTTTTTATTTAAAACGTTTGATATTGTTGGGTTTTAACCCGTGTTTATTTTATACTGCCCTAAAATTGGGGCTTTTTTTAATGTAGATTTAACGCCTTGCTTCATAGTTACTAACTATGAGATGTTAATTTCTACACTCTTTTCAGCACCTCTCCCTCTGTCCCTCTCCTTGAATAAAGGAGAGGGAAGAACGTAGTCAAGTAAGCCTGAAACTATTTCTGAGCTGCATCCTCATCAAAGAAACTCTTTAGCTTATCAAAAAAGCCTGATGTTTTTTCTTTAGAATGTCCTTTTATTCCTTTTGTGTCTCCTGTTGTTGAAACCAATTTTTTGTTTTGTTTATCCAAAGTTTGCAAGCCTTTCATCACCAAACCAACAGAAGTAGCAAATAGCGGACTAGTTACATCTTCACTTCCTTTAGCAAGATGTTCGTTTGGGTAACCCACTCTCGTGTCCATTCCTGTAATGTATTCGATCAATTGTGACACATGCTTCAACTGTGCTCCACCACCTGTAACAACAATTCCTGCTATTAATTTTTTCTCATAACCCGAATGTTTGATTTCATAATACACATGCTCTACAATTTCTTCCATGCGTGCTTGAATAATTGCAGAAAGATTACGAACTGAAATTTCTTTGTGTGCACGACCTCTCAATCCCGGGATTGACACGATTTCATTTTCCTGATTTTCACTTGCTAATGCCGAACCGAATTTCATTTTCAAAAGTTCTGCTTGACTTTTAATAATCGTGCAGCCTTCTTTTACATCTTCGGTAATTACATTTCCACCAAAAGGAATAACAGCAGTATGACGAATAATTCCATCTTGAAAAATAGCCACATCCGTTGTTCCACCTCCGATATCCACCAACACAACTCCTGCTTCTTTTTCCTCGTTACTTAAAACCGCATCTGCAGATGCAAGAGGCTCTAATGTTAATTCAGAAACTTCCAATCCTGCTTTTTGAACACATTTATAAATATTTCGCGCAGCAGCAATTTGCCCTGTAATAATGTGAAAATTTGCTTCCAAACGAATTCCCGACATACCAATTGGATTTTTAATTCCGGATTCATTGTCGATAATATATTCTTGTGGAAGCACATGAATAATTTCTTCACCGGGTGCCATCATCAATTTATACATATCATCAATTAGTGCATCTATGTCGTTTTGAGAAATTTCTTGCTCAATGCTTGCACGGGTTTTTATTCCGCGATGTTGCATACTACGAATATGCTGACCGGCAATACCAACGTTCACCACTTTTATATCTACTCCTGATTTTGCTTCCGCTTCCGCAACAGCCGTTTGAATCGACTGCACCGTTTGGTCAATGTTTTGAACTACTCCTCTGGCAACTCCAAAGGATTCGGATTTTCCCATTCCTAGAATTTCAATTTTTCCGAATTCGTTTCTGCGACCTACAATCGCTACAATTTTTGTTGTCCCGATATCTAATCCTACTACAATTTCTGATGGTTCCATATTTTAATAATTATAATTTATTTTTTTGTACAAACAATTTGATCTTTAAATTTCAAGTTTATGATTGAGTATTTATCCCACCAACCAGTAGTATTCAAACCTTGCTGATAGAATGTTAAAAGTTTTTTAAATTTTTTATCCATGAATGTTGTATCCCCAAATATTATTTTTTGATCTCCTACTATTGGAACAATTTCCATGTCTTTATCTTTATTAATGTAAATCTGTTGTATTTGTGAACTCCAGAATTTATCTCCATTGATATAATTTGCCATTGCATAAATTTCATCCAACATACTTGTGGCATTAAGCAAACTGTCTTTACCAATATCAGCAATAGAATATGTATAGCGTTTTATAAAAGGTTCCGACAATGTTCCATTCGCAATTAAAACTTTTGCCGTGTATTTACTCGACAATGGCATAAATGTTCCTTCATCATCAATGTAATAACTATCCCCATCTAAATTTATAACACGTACAACAGGTTTACGCTGTTTCACTTCTACCTTCACTTCCCCATTAATCGACATGTAAACTTCTGCATTTGAAATATCAGCATGACTATTCAAGGCCTTTTCAATTTCTGAAACATTCACAGTTGCTTTGGGTTGTCCAACGATTGAATCGCCTCTGTCTTTTATCAATCGAATAACATCATACATATCCAAAAAATATAAATCATTTTCCTGATTTACATTTACTGATAGTTTCTCACATAATAATGCATCTTGCTGCTTGTTTACAAAACCCATTGTAAAAAGCAAACCTGTAATCAGCACAAGCCACATGGAAATGAATAGTATTTTTTTAAATTTCTTCATTTTTTTGTTAATTCTATTTTTATAGGTTCTACAAATGTGTCTATATCACCGGCACCCATCGTCATCAATATTTCAATGTCTCTTTTAGCAACCTCTTCTATCAAATCACTTTTCTGACAAATACTTTTATTGGTTGATTTCATTTTATTTAAAAGCATTTGCGATGAAACACCTTCAATAGGTAATTCGCGTGCTGGATATATTTCCATCAAAATGCATTCATCTAATAAATCTAAGCTTCTTGCAAAATCGTCTGCGAAATCACGAGTACGTGAAAATAAATGCGGCTGGAATATTCCTGTAATTTTTTTACCGGGATACATTTCTTTTGCAGAGCTGATTGCCGCTTTTAATTCTTCAGGATGATGAGCGTAATCATCAATATAAACTAGCTTCTCTGTTTTTATATGATAATCAAATCTTCTTTTCACTCCTTTGAACGAAGCCAAAGCCTTACTAATAATATCTTCCGAGATATTCAATTGACAAGCGATTGCGACTGCTGCAACAGAATTTTCTACATTATGCAAGCCTGGTAAACCAAGCGTTAGGTTTTCAAAAATTGCCGTTGGAGTTACAATTGCATATTTATAAAATCCATTTTCAATTTTAATATCCTTAGCAAAATAATCGGCTGACTCATCATTTACGGAATAAGTAATTGGGCTAATATTGGCATTCACTTTTCCAACAATACTTTTTTTCAAAATCAATTTTGATTTCACCTGTTTAGCAAAAAGCGAAAACGATTCCTCCACCTGATTCTTATCTCCATAAATATCCAAATGATCGGCATCCACAGAAGTAATCACAGCAATCTCAGGATGAAGTGTTAAAAAAGAACGATCGTATTCATCTGCTTCCACAACTATCAGTGAGCTCACCCCGGCTCTCTCAGAAGGAGAGGGGGAAATGTCCTTTTTTAAACCTGAGCTTAACAACAAATTGGTATTGTAGTTCTGAGTGATCCCGCCTAAAAAAGCAGAAGGGTCCAATCCTGCTGATTTTAAAATGTGTGCAACTAAGGAAGAAGTTGTTGTTTTACCATGCGTTCCGGCCACAGCGATCGTATGTGCAGATTGTGTAATCATCCCCAATACTTCAGCTCTTTTTTTAATGTTAAACCCATTTAAATTAAAAAATACATACTCGCTGTGGTCAAATGGAACGGCAGGTGTAAAAACTATTAATATATTATCGGTATCAAAAGGTAATTCTTTAAAGTATTTTGGAATATTTCGGATATGATCTTCAAAGTGAATTTCAATTCCTTCTGCTATTAATTCATCTGTAAGTTTAGTTGAAGTTTTATCATAGCCCGCAACTTTTTTTCCCATAGCATTAAAGTAACGAGCAAGCGCACTCATGCCGATACCGCCAATGCCTAGAAAATAAATGCTATGTATTTTATTCAAATCCATTTACTTCTTTTTATTTATTAAACTCAACACTTCATTTGCAATGACTATTGCTGAATCCTGAAAAGCTAATTTTCCGATATTCTCCGAAAGCTTAAAACATTGCTTCGAATCATTCATCAAGTCTATTGTCAATTTGCACAATTGCTCCCGTGAATCCACGTCTTTTAAAATAACAGCTGCATTGTATGTCACCAATGCCATCGCATTTTTTGTTTGATGATCTTCTGCTACATTGGGTGAAGGAATTAAAATGCATGGCTTTTTAACCAAACACAATTCAGAAACAGAGCTTGCTCCTGCCCTAGAAATCACCATATCAGCAACGGCATAAGCATAGTCCATTTTCTGAATAAAGTCATATGCTTTTATTCCTTTGCTATCATATTTTGAAACAGCTTGCTTGGCAGTCTCATAATAACCTTTACCTGTTTGCCAAATTAACTGAATATCATTTTTTTCGAATGTTTCCAAACACTTAAGAATGCTTTCATTGATTGTTCTTGCACCCAAACTTCCACCTATTACCAGAATTATCTTTTTATCAGCACTCAATCCAAAATATTCTAAACCTCTTTCTTTTTTTCCATCCAAATTTAAAATATCTTGTCGAACAGGATTTCCAGTCAGCAAAATTTTCTCTTCGGGAAAATATTTTTCCATTCCAGCATAGGCTACACAAATACGATCTACTTTTTTAGAAAGAATTTTATTCGTAATTCCTGGATATGAATTTTGTTCCTGCACCAAAGTTGCTATTCCACTTTTTGAAGCAACGTGCAACATTGGCCCACTAGCAAATCCGCCTGTTCCAATGACAGCATCTGGTTTAAAGGATTTTAATATTTTTTTTGCCTTCATCAAACTGCTAATCACTTTGAAAGGGAAAGCCAAATTCGACATCGATAACTTTCTTTGAAAACCAGAGATCCAAAGTCCTTCAATATTGTATCCTGCAGCTGGAACTTTTTCCATTTCCATTTTTCCTTCTGCACCTACAAATAAAAATTCGGTATCCGGACGTAAACTTTTAATTGCATTGGCGATGGCGATGGCTGGAAAAATGTGCCCGCCTGTTCCTCCTCCACTAACTATAATTTTAAGCGGTTGCAAGCATTCCTCCTTCCTGAGAAATTTCTGTTTCTCTACTTACACTTAAAATAATTCCGATAGAAATACTGGTGAACCAAATGGATGTTCCTCCCATACTAATTAAGGGAAGTGGTTGTCCCGTAACGGGAAATAAATTCACAGCCACAGCCATATTAATCATGGCCTGAAACACCAAACTAAATGTCAATCCAATGGCAAGTAAACTTCCAAAGGTTCGTTCGCTCTTATTGGCAATTCGCACTCCTCGGAAGAGTAATACTATATATAAGAATACAATGATGACTGCAGTAATTAATCCCCACTCTTCAATAAGAATTGCAAAAATAAAATCAGAAGAGGCTTGCGGTAAAAAATTTCTTGAAATACTATTTCCAGGACCTTGAGGAACAATGCCTCTAGCGATAGCTATTTTAGCTTGTTCAGCCTGAAAATTGCTCTCGCTATCACCTTTACTAAAATTTTCGATACGTGCTTTCCAAGTTGAACCCCTTGGAATTGCATTTGGAAAATTCCATATAATTAAAACGAGTAACGCGATAAAAACAACACCCGACCCAATCAATAACCATAAATGTTTTGCATTCATTCTACCAACAAACATCAACACCAAACAGGTTAAAAATAATAAGGCTGCCGTAGAAAAGTTTGCAGGGAAAATCAATGCACAAATCACAATAACAGGAATAACAACTGGTAAAAATCCTTGTTTAAAATCTTTTATAACATCTTGTTTGATAGAAAGCATTCGGGCAACGTATGCAATCAATGCAAGTTTTGCAAAATCGGATGTTTGAAAAGTCAACGATGTTCCTGGAATTGCTAACCAACGAGATGCTTCTCCAGCGCTTACTCCATTTAATAGTGTGTATAATAATAACGGAGCCGCGAGAATAACTGCAATTTGTGAAATTCTAGAGAAATAAGAATACTTTACTTTATGTATCAAATACATTAAGAAAATTCCCGAGCCAACAATAAAAATATGTTTGATTAAATACGAAGCTGTATCGCCATTTTTATAGCTGTCTCTTATACACATCTGACGCTGCCGACGAATAGAGAGGTGTAGATCTCGGT
>ENA-ORBV01005390-ORBV01005390.1-microbial-mat-metagenome-genome-assembly--contig:-NODE-5390-length-23609-cov-20.678608_pt1 | contig 23609 bp, 15 predicted proteins | sample MGYA00237777_ERZ505514 | MGnify/ENA primary metagenome ERZ505514 (study PRJEB26160, sample SAMN06269048) | microbial mat metagenome | isolation source: Oligotrophic lake microbial mat | place... | reverse complement strand
GTCGGCAGCGTCAGATGTGTATAAGAGACAGGGGGTGGGGGCGGAGTTTTCCGCGGATGTGCCGGGGGATCGTGTGCTGAGCGAATCGCCTGCGGAGGTGGTCGGGAACGAAGTCGGCGTGTCGGTCGAGTCTGACGCGCGGGTTGAGGGCGGATCACCGGCGGTGGATGCGATGCCCGCTTCCGCGACGCGGGTCGCGCGGGAGCGGAGCGCGGCATGGCCAACGGTTGAGGATTTGCTGGGGCAAGCCCAGGCTGTGGAGCGTCGCGACGTGCGGCGGGGCATCGAGTTGGCGGGGTTGAGCGACCTGGCGCGGCGCGAGCGGATTGAAGCGGGCCAGTCGGTGCAACGCCAGACGGAGCGGTTGGGTGTGGCTGATCCGGCGCCGATGGGGGCGCGTGCTCCGGAGGCGGCGTGGGAGCCTGCTGCGGCGTGGCGAAGGTTCGAGGCGACCCGGGTGGATGTTGATCGCGAGCGGAAGCCTCAGGACGCGCAGACGCGGAAGGTCGGCGCGGAGTTCGGGGCGGGGCTTGCGGATCGGCTGTTGTTGACGCTCGGGCAGGCGGTGGGATTGCCGCTGGGCGGCGCGCGCCCGGTGAGTGAGGTTCCCGCGACGATCGAGATGGGGCCTTCGCGGCGTGGGATAACGACTGCTGAGGGGGCGTGGGGGCAACGCGAAGATCAGGGACAAGCGACTTCGCCTGCTCACGCACGCGGCTCGGTGAGCCCCCCGACGATTCTGGACCCGATCTGGAACGGGCTGGTTTCGGCGTCTGGAGCGATGCGTGCGTGGGTGTCGGCGATTGCGCGAGCGGCGGGATCGATCTGGGAGATTCCCGCGCCGCCTGCGGCGTTGTGGGTGGCGGGGGTCGTGGTGATCGTCGTGCTGGGCTCGGCGCGGACCTTGGCGGGCAAGGCCGCGGTGCGGAAGATGCAGCCGGTGGATCGCTCGGATCGACGGTTGGTGCGGGACTTGTCGGAAAAACTAGGTCTCAGGCACGCGCCGCGGGCCTTCGTGGTCAAGGCGCGGATCTCGCCGATGGTGTGCGGGGGGCTGAATCCGAGGATCATTCTGCCCGACGCGCTGTGGCGGACGCTGGACCTGGACGCGCGGCGTGCGGTTCTGACGCACGAGCTGGCGCACCTGCGCCGGTGCGACCAGTGGGTGCGACTGATCGAGTTGTGCATCGGGGTGCTGTACTGGTGGCATCCGGTGCTGTGGGCGGTGCGCCGGCGGATCCGCGAGGAGGCGGACCTGTGCTGCGACGCGTGGGTGACGACGCTGTTCCCGGGGCTTCGGCGGAGTTACGCCGAGGCTCTGCTGCGGACGCGGTGCTACTTGAGCATTCCCGGCGCGACCGCGCCGGTGGCTGGGTTGGGGATGGCCTCGGCACGATCGAGGCGGTTTTCAAGGAGATTGACCATGGTGATGACCGGTCAGACCCGTCCGAAGACGTCCCCGTTGGGGTTGGCTCTCGCGCTGGCGGTGGGAACCGCGGCGCTGGTGGTGATTCCGTCGATCGCGCACGCGTCTCTCAAGACGCCGCCTTGCCCGCCGGACAAGGTCACGGCGACCGGGCCGGCGACGGGGCCGGCGACGATGGTGGGATCGGTGAGCGCGCCTTCGGCGCGGTACGCCCCGACGCTGGGGTCTGTGAGCGGGACGCTGGGCAGCGCACCGACGCTGACGGCGGCCTTGGCGCCGACTCCCACGAGCGGGTCGTGCTGCACAACCGCGCCCTCGGCCGACGCGGCCCCGACGCCGATGGCGACCATGCCGACGGTGATGGACCCGACGCGGCTCTATGGATCGCTGACGACGGCGGGGCCCAGCGCTCCCGTGGCGGCCCGGTACGCGGGCAGCCTGAGCTTGCTGAGCCGGTCTTCCACGGGCGCGACGCCCGCGCCCAGCCCCGACGGGGGGCTGGAGGACCGGGTCGGCGCGCTCGAGGCGCGGATCGAGGCCCTGGACGCGAGCATCCAGCGGCTGCTCCTCCGGCTGGAGGGCGGGGCGTCCAATCCGTTCCTCACCACCCCCGAGACGGCGACGGCGTTCCGGTCGCTGTACTCGGCCCCGCAGTTCCAGGTGGCGAGCGACGACGGCGAGCAGGCGTGGGTCGAGTACGCGATGCCGTCGGACAAGGCCGGGGCGTTGTACGAGTTCATGCGGCGCGATGACGTGCCCATCTATGTGAGCCAGGGCGATGGGGCGATCTCGCTCCAGGGCACGCCCAGCCAGCAGCGGGTGTTCGCGCAGTTCCTGGCGATGATCCACCCGGACGGGGCGGAAGAGTGGCTGGGGAGTGATCCGTTCGCGGGAGGCGAGGACCACTGGCGCGAGATGGCCGAGCTCGAGGCGGCTCACGCGGACATGGGCGCCCAGCGCGTGGCCCGGGCGGGCACCGAGCGTGAACTGGCGGCTGAGCGCGCGCTGCTGGCCGATCAGGGGCGATCGATCCAGCGTGGGGCCCGGCAGGATGCCCTGCGGGCGCACCAGGAGGCGCTGGCGGCGGAACTGCGGTCCCGCCGCGAACAGACCAGGCATGTGGCCGAGGAGGCTCGGACGCAGGCGCGTCGGCAGATGGAGCAGATGAGCCGGGAGGCTCAGCGGCGGGAGGAGCGTGCGTCGCAGCTGGATGAGCGTGCGGCCGAGTCGTATGCCCGCGCCGAGAACGCACGGAACGACCAGCAGCGTCAGACGCTCGAGTCGCAGGCGGAGGCTCTTGAGGCCGAGGCACAGGCTCTGCGCGAGGCGGCGGACCAGATGCGGGAGGAGACGGACGAGGCGATCTCCGAGCTGGATGAGGAGACGGCGGGGATGGAGGAGGAGTTGGAGGCCCAGCTCGAGAGCGCGCGGGCGGAGATCGAGGAGGCGATGGCGGAGATCGAGGCCCAGCTGGCCGAGGCGTCTGAGGAGGGCGAGCACGCCGAGAACTGCGCCTGCACGGGCGACTGCACCGGCGAGGGGTGCGAGGACGATTGTGATGAGAACTGCCAATGCCGGACGGGGACGACCCCAGCAACGGCGCAGCCAGCGGCCCCGGCGGCGGCGGCTCGTCCGGCCCGCGCGCCGCGCGAGGCTCGCCAGCCCACGCCCCCTGCGGCGCCTCGCCCGATCCGGGATTGAACGCGGGACACGGAGGTCCCGAATCACCTGAACCGGGTGGCGACCAGACTCCTGAGTCCCGAGAGGGATTCGCAACAAGCCCCAACCCCGCGCTCACGGGGGACGCCGTTCGTACTCCCGTGAGCGCTTCGCATTTTCAAGTTGACCTTTGTGGGACGGGCTGACAGGATCAGCGCATCAGGAGGATGAGCCATGCCACACGCCCATGATGCGCGCCCGCTGGGCCCGAACCGCTGGATTGTCTCGCCCGCGATTGTCGTGCTCCTGGCGGGGCAGTGTCTGGCGGGACCCGATGGCGGTTGGGCCAGAGGGGCGGGCGTTGAGCTTTCCGAGGCGGATTTGCCGGGCAAGGGCGTGGCGAAGCAGCCCAACGGCAGGATGCAGCCGTCCACTCGAGCGCGCGAGGCCGAGGCGGCCCGGACGCTGAACACCGCCAACGGGCTGCTCCAGCGCGGCCTGTTTGATCTGGCGGTGCCGGAGTACGAGAAGTTCCTGGCGGCGACCCCCGAGCACGCGAGCGCGCCGATCGCCCACTATGGGCTGGCGGTGTGCCTGCAACGCCTTGGACGAGCCGAGGACGCCCTGGTCCACTTGGACCCTCTGACGGAGCAGACGGACTTTCAGTTCGCGGCGGAGGTGGACCTGTTGATCGGCACAAGCCGGCTGTCGCGCGGGGAGTATCCGAAGGCGGCGGTCGCGCTGAGACGGATGCTGCGAGGGTTTCCGCAGCACGCCTCGGCGGCGGACGCGGGGATGATGCTGGTGGAGTCGCTAAGCCGGGCGGGCGAGCACGAGCAGGCGGGCCGGGAGGCGCGCGGGTTCGCGCAGGCGTTCCCCGACAGCCCGCTGAGGGAGCGTACGGATTTGTTCCTTGCGGTGACGGAGATGAACGCGGGGCGTGATGAGCCGGCCCAGCGTGTGCTGGAGCAGTCGCTCGAGCGGTTCCCACAGGGCGCGGTGGCGGACCAGGCAACGCTGCTGCTGGCCCAGTGCCGCCATCGGCGGGGGCTGCTGGGCGAGGCGGCCGATGCGTATGAGGTGATCGCGCAGCGGGTGCGCGGGCCGCTGGCGGCCGACGCGCTGCTTGGGCTTGGGCAGATCGCGCTGTCCGAGGGTCGGCTGGATGACGCGGCGATATCGCTGGACACGCTGCTGCGGGAGCACCCCGATGTGGCGTGCGTGCAGGCCGCGATGCTGGCGCGGGCGCGCGTGAGCCTGGAGCAGGGCGACACCTCGGCGGCGCGGGAGCGGCTGGAGGCGCTCGAGCAGGGCGGGCCACGCGAGATGCGGGACGACGCCGCCTATTGGCTGGCCAAGTGCGACCTGCGGGATGGCGACCCGGAGGCGGCGGCGGACCGGCTGCGTGCGACGGCCCGGCGGTACGACGAGAGCGATCTGGCGCCCGAGATCATGTACGACACCGCGATCGCCACGCTGCGGGCCGGCGACGACGCGGGCGCGGGCGAGGCGCTGGCGGCTTTCCGCGAGGCGTATCCGCGGCACGCGTTGGCGGGCGACGCGCTGGCGACGCAGGCGGGTGTGCTGCATCGCCTGGGCGAGCACGAGGCGAGCCGGGTGCTATGCGAGCAGTTCTTGCGGGAATCGCCGGGTTCGGCTCGGGCGGGCGAGATCGAGTTCCTGGCAGCGGAGAATCGGTACCTCGCGGGTGACTTCGGGCGCGCGGAGCGGGCGTATCGGCAGTTTGTCGAGAGGCACGGCACGAAGGGTCGTGCGGGTGGTGGCGAGGGCGAGGGGGCCGATGGTGATGGGCGAGCGAGGGCCGAGGCCGCTGGGCGGTTGGAGGCGGCGCGGTTTCGGCTGGCGATGAGCGTGTATCGGCAGGACCGGCTGGCGGACGCCGAGGCGTTGCTGGAGCAGGTGGCGGGGATGACGCCTTTGCGTCTGGAGTTCGCGGGCGCGCTGCTGGCGCTGGGCGATGCGCGATTCCAGCGTGGCGCGTGGGCGGACGCGGAGGAGGTGCTGACGAGGTATCTGGACCTGGGGCCGGGCGTGGGGTCACGCGATGATGCGCTGATGAAGGTCGGGCTGTCGCGGGCCAGGCAGGGTGAGCACCTGGAGGCGATCGCGGCGTTCAAGGAGATCATCGGGGCGCACGCGGACAGCGTTCACGCGCTGCAGGCGCGGTTCGAGAGCGGGCAGTCGATGCTCGCGCTCGGGCAGGATGGCCCGGCCAAGGCGATGATGGAAGACGTGCTGGCGGCGGGGCGCGAGTCGCGCTTCGCCCCGCACGCGCTGATGAGCCTGGGCACGATCGCCCGTCGCGAGGGACGCAACGAGGAGGCGGCTGGGCTGCTGTCGGAGGCGGGGCGCCTGGGCGGCGGGGAACTGGCGGCCGAGGCCGAGCTTCAGCGCGGCGAGGCGCTGCTGGGCTCGGGCGAGTACGCGGAGGCGGCCCAGGCCTTCGCGGGTTTCGTGGCGGGCAATGCCGACCATCCGCAGAGCACGGCGGCTCAGGCGCGGCTCGTGATCGCGCTGGCGCGGGCCGGCGAGCACGAGAAAGCCATCGCGGCCCACGCGACCCTGGGGCGCAGGGCGGCAACGCTGGATGCCCCGACCCGGCACGCGATGCTGTATGAAGTCGCGTGGGCGCGGCGGACGCTGGGGCAGGCTGAGGACGCCGAGAGCGTTCTGCGGTCGCTGATGGGCGACAGCCCGGAGCCCTCGCTGTTGTCGCATGTATTGCTGGCGCTGGGCGGGCTGCGGGCCGAGGCGGGCGAGGCCCAGGAGGCGGGCGAGATGTTCCGGGGCGCGCTGGCGGCGGCGGAGGCCTCCGGACAGACGGCGGTGGTTGAGCAGGCGTCGTATCGGCTCGGTGCGTGCCGCCTGGAACTCGGGGCGTTCGAGGAGGCTGCCAGCGCGCTCGAGCCCTTCGTGGCCGACTTCCGGGACAGCGACCTGCGGGCGTCGGCCCTGCTGCTGCGGGGCGAGGCGCTGCTGAAGGCGAGCCGCGTGCAGCAGGCGGCCGAGTCGTTTGAGATCGTCATCGACCAGCATGGCGACACCGAGCATGTGCTGCCTGCGCTGCTCAGGCTCGGCGAGGCGACGGCCATCCTGCAGTTGTGGTCGCGCAGCGAAGCGGCCTTCGCCGCGTGGCTGGAACGCGAACCGGCCGACGGCGAGGGCGGCGAGATGTGGTTCCAGGCTCGGTTCGGGCTGGGCTGGTCGCGTGAGAACCAGGGACGCTTCGACGAGGCCATGGCGGACTACTCGCAGGTCGTCGCGCGGCACGAGGGCGCGACCGCGGCACGAGCGCAGTTCCAGATCGGCCAGTGCCTGTTCGCCCAGGGGCGGCACGAGGACGCGGCCCGGGAGTTGTTGAAGGTGGACATCCTGTACGCGTATCCCGAGTGGTCCGCGGCCGCGCTGTATGAGGCGGGTCGATGCCTCATGGCGGCGGGGCGGACGGCCGAGGCGCGGGAACAGTTCGAGGCGGTGCGGACGCGGTTCGGCGAAACACAGTGGGCCAACCTGGCGGCGCAGCGGCTGGCCGACGCGACGCCCGAGCGGGTGCCGGGCAGGTGAGGGAGCCCTGAGCGCACGCTCAGGAGCAGACGTGACAACGTGAAGACGTGACAAAGTGACAGAGTGGGCGGGAAGGGGCGAACGGTGTGTGGCAGGCTTGCCGCTCCGGGCGAGCATGATCCGGCGAGCGAGGGGACGCGGGAGCAAGGGCGGGACGATTGGGGCGTGGTGATGCGGAAGGAAGGCTCGAATGCTGCTTGAGATGTTGCTGACCATCGTTCCACCGCCGGGCGGGGTTCCCTCGGCCGCGGGCAATCCCGAGATTGAGGGGATCAACTCGATCTGGGATTTCGTGGTCAAGGGCGGGCCGGCGATGATCCTGATCGCCGCGTGCTCGCTGGTCGCGCTGGCGGTGGTGGTCGAGCGAGCGACGATGCTGCGCCGTACCGCGGTCGTTCCCTCGCGGCTCAAGCCCGAGCTGGACGCGGTGGGCGGCGACACCAAGCGGGCCATCGAAGTCTGCAAGGCCAGTAAGAGCCCGCTGGGCGAGGTCATCGCCGCCGGTCTTGCCAAACGCGGCCAGGCACCCGAGGCGATGCAGAAGGCGATGGAGGACGCAGGCCGGCGCGAGGTGATCCACCTGCGCAAGCGCATGCGTCTGCTGGGCGGGCTGCCCCAGGTCGCGACCATGCTGGGGCTGCTGGGCACCATCTTCGGCATGATCACCACGTTCCAGACGATCGCGTTCAGCGGGCAGTCGCTGGGCAAGACCGAGCTCCTGGCCAAGGGCATCTTCGAGGCCTGGACCTGCACCGCCGGCGGGCTGCTGGTGGCGATCCCGGTGCTGATCTGCTTCCACTGGCTGATGGGCAAGGTCGAGATGCGGATGGTGGACCTCGATAAGGCGGCCGAGGAATGGCTTGACAAGGAGCGGGCATGATCCTGTCCGACACCGACTCGACCAGCGAGATCCACATCGACTTCGTGCCGATGGTGGACGTGCTGTTCAACCTGCTGATCTTCTTCCTGCTTGCCACGTCGATCGCACAGGTGGAGCGCGAGATGCGGATCGCGCTGCCGGCGACCGAGGCGTCCGGGCCGATCAGCACCGCCCTGCGCGAGATGGTCGTGAACGTGGATGAGTCCGGCGCGATCTTCATCGCCGGTCGCCAGGTGAGCCACGAGGACCTGCGGGCGATGGTGACCGAGGCGATCCGCGCCAACCCGGACCAGAAGGTCTCGGTGCGGGCCGACCGGGGCGCGTCATACGGCGTGGTGGCGCGGGTGCTGGACATCTGCAAGGCGTCGGGCGCCGATCAACCGTTCCTGGACACAGTTCCGATCGAGTAGGAAGTCCTGAGTCGTGAAGGTCGGGCCTTGGGCTGAACAGGACAGCGGGATGACCAGCGCGTCGGGAAGGCGTGGCGATCGGGCGAACCGCGGCGCGCCGACCTCGAGGACTCACGACCCCGGACTCAGGACGTTTCCCATGCGTGAATCCACCAAAGGCATCCTCCTCGGCATCCTGGGCACGCTGGTGCTGGGCGCCAGCATCGGCACGGCATGGATGGTCGGCGCGGGGCGTGGCCTGGTGTTCACCGATGGCGGGCGGATCAGGGTGCCCGCGTCGGCCGCGCCGGTGCGCGAGGTGCTGTGGGAACCTGCGGACCTCCTGCCCGACTGGATCAATCAGGACGACGAGAACTATGAGCCGCGGATGAGCGCGGACGGGCGGACGCTGCTGTTCGTGCGCGGCAAGGCCGGGGGCGGGGCGGACCTGTTCGGCGTGGAGCGGACCCGCGACGGCTGGGGCGAGGCGTTCCCACTCGCAGGTGTCAACACGCCGATGGCCGATGAGCTCGGGCCCTCGCTGAGCGCGGACGGGGGGACGCTCTACTTTTACAGCGATCGCGAGGGTGGCCAAGGCGGGTATGACCTGTGGTGCGTTCGGCGCGTGGACGCGCCCGACCCCAATGGGGGGCTCGGTGCCGAGAGGCAGCCCTCCCCAGGCACGCAGCGCGATGCCGACAGGCAGGCTGGCCGTGAGGCAGGGCCCTCGGGCGCTCGCGGGCCGCGTCTGGACGCTGAGCACGGGCCTTCAGACACCCGGAGCGGCGAGTTCCCGTCAGGCACCTCGCCCGCCGCCACCGGCCCCATGGGCGCCTCGCTGCGTGATGCGACCTGGGGCACGCCGCAGAATCTCGGCCCGGGCGTCAACAGCGCGTACAACGATTACGGCCCGGCCCCGTCGCCCGACGGCGCGACCATGTACTTCGCGTCCAACAGGCCCAAAGCCGGCGACCCGGCGGAGGACGCGTCCCGGGCGTGGCCCGCGACCGTGCGGGAGGATCTGGAGCGACGCGACTACGACCTGTATTCCGCTCCCATCACCGATCGCGGCATGGGGCAGGCCTCGCGGCTTGGGACGCTTACCACCCCGAGCAACGAGGGCACCCCGGCGGTCAGCCCGGCCGGTGACTTCCTTTACTTCGCGTCAGACCGCGCGGGCGGGGCGGGCGGGCTGGACCTGTACCGGGCGCGGATTCGCGATGATGCGCCGCTGGTCGCCGAGAACCTTGGTTGGCCCATCAACACCCCGGCCAACGAGCTGGACCCCGCGCTGTCGATGAACGGGTTCGCCCTGCACTTCTCGTCGAATCGCGGCGAGGGGTTGCCGGAGGCGGCGGACTCGCGGGGCGAAGACGGCTCCGCTTCGCCGCTCGGAGCATCGCCGACGGCCGAGCGCGCCCCGGGCACCGCGCCCACGCTCGCCGCGCGGTACGCGATCTACTCGACGCTCTCGCGCGAGGTGTTCCGCGAGCGCCAGCCCGTGCTGGCGGGGTTCGGCTGGTCGGCGGCATGGGGCGCGGTGTGGCCCTGGATTCTGCTGCTGGGGCTGACTGCGCTGCTGGCGTACCTGATCCGCCGCTACCTCCGCGACGTGGACCTCAAGAAGCGCTGGCGGCGACTGAGCCTGATCGCCAAGTGCCTGGTGCTCTCATTGGTCATGCACGGGCTGCTGGCGATGCTGTTCACCGTGTGGTACGTCTCGGGCGAGGTGGGCGAACTCATCCGGGGGCAGGGCGGGGGCACGCGGGTCTCGCTGGTCTCCCGAGCGGTCGGCAGCGATCTGGCGTCGCAGATCCGCGGCGGGCTGACGGACCTGACGGTCGCCGGCGAATCGCCCTCGGCGATTCGGGCGACGCCCGCGATCGAGTCCGAGGCCAGGTTCCTGGAGGCGACGTTCTCGGCCGAGCGGCTGGAGACGAGCGATTCGCGGCTGGAACTGGAGCCGGACCAAAGCGCGGCCGACTCGCGCCCGCAGATCGATGCCCCACGCCCGAACCAGCCCGCGCTGGATCCGTTGGCGTCGGCCGCGCCGTCCATCGCGACCCCCGAGGCCGCCGCGGGGCAGGCGGCGGCGGAGGCTCGGGCGAGCCTGAGCACGCAAGAGACGACCGAGCCCGCGCCCACGGCGTCGCTGCCGACGGGGAGCGGGGCGGCCTCGGCGCGGCTCGATGTGTCGCGCGTGCGGACAGGTGAGACGGAGTTGCCCAGCAGCCAATCCCGGAGCGCGGCGGCCGAAGCGGCCCCGTCGGGCTCGCGGGTCGAGCCGGCGGGAGCCGCGGTTGTGATCGAGCGAGCGTCGGGGACCACGGGACCACTGGTGACGCCGCAGTCCACAGCGGCACCGATCCGCGAGGAGTCGACCGTCACGATGTCACCGACCCAGGAGATGGGCGAGCCACAGTCCCCAACGCTGCCGGCCGAAGCGATGTCGAGCGGCGGCGGCTCGGCGCCAGCGCGGCTCGAGGTGTCGCGCGTGCGGGCGACAGACGCGAATCTGTCCGACAGTCAGGCGGCTCGCAGCCGCGTGGAAGCCGCCCCTTCGGGCTCGCGGGTCGCACCGGTCGGGGCGTCGGTGATGATCGCGCCGACGACTGGGCCCAGCGGCGCGGTGGCGACGCCCGCGAGCGCCACGGGCGAGTCACGCGAGGAGTCGCGGGTTGGCGTGACGCCGGTCGAGGCGGGGCAACCGGCGGGCTCGCCCGCGCTGCCGGTCGCGTCGATGAGCACCGACGGAGGCGGCCCGACGCTCGCGCCCGAGCGGACGAGCGGCGGTCCCGACGTGAGTCTGAATGCGACCGGCAACGCGAGCGCCACGGACTCCGCGGCACGGGTCGCAGCCGGCTCGCAGCGCTCAACCCGTCCGGTCGATGCGTCGGCGATCCCGGCGACGGCCGGGAGTGTGTTCACCGCGCTGCCGAGGCCCGCGTCGGTGCCGGGTCCGACCGACCGGTCCGCCGGTGCGGAGCGGACGTTGGAGATCGGAACGCCAGATACGACGGGCCGCACCCAGCCGCGCGGTTCGTTCGAGGCGCCCGCCCTGGCGCAGACCGGCCCCGCCTCGCTGGCTCCGGAGGCTTCACGCAATCGCCCCACCGAGGGTTCGCTCGCCAGCGACAACGCCCGCGCGACAGAGGCCGCCAGGTCCCCCTCGACCAATCCCGGCTCGTCCAGCGCGCCCTCAATCCAGGTCGAGCCCTCCGCCCAGGGGCTCTGGCTCGCACTGCCGGGCGCGCCGAACGCCCATGCCCCGATCGATGAGCAGGGCGACCAGCCCGGCTGGAACCTTTCAGACGCACTGGCCTCCCCCACCGCTCTCCGCCCCGACCTGCTGCCCGGCGCTTCGACGGGAGACATCACGGGCACGTCGCTCGACCCGGCCCGCACAAGCACCTTCGACGCGGATCGGTCGCTGGCCCGCTCGGGCGAATCTCACGCCGACGACCGTGCGGCCTCGTCCTCTCCCGACGCCGTGGCGATCCCCACCACGTCCTCCTCCATCCCGATGGACCTGTCCTCGCGACCGGTTCCCACGCTCGCGCTGCCCGTCGCGACCCAGGAGCCGCCCGCGGGAGCCGCCGTCGAGCCGATCGGCACACTGGCGGGGGTGATCCGCGACTCGCAGACCGGCGAGCCGATTTCCAGCGCTCGGATTCGACTCGATCTGCCCGACACGGCCCCGATCGTGGCCCGCTCCAACGCCCGCGGGCAGTACCGCCTGCGGGTCCCGCCCGGCATCCCGGACAACGTGGCGATCTCGGCTGTCGCGCCGGGGTACACGCCCGCCTCGATCAACGTGAGCGTGGAGGAGATCGAGCGGGCCGAGTCTCGCGGCGGAGCCCTGACGCGGGACTTCGACCTGACGCCGCTGGCGTGGGACGTGGTGCCGATCGAGGGCGATCCGCAGGTCCACCACCTGGGCAACGACGAGTTCGAGGGCGCGATCAACAGCCAGTTCCAGCGCGGCAGCGAGGGGCTGGTGTACGAGGCGACCTTCACGCTGGACGCCAGCCAGGTCGGCGCGGCGATCCGCTCGGCCGAACTGCTGATCCTGGCCAAGGGCGCGCAGGCACGCAACCCGATCCGGATCAACGGGCGTGATCTGGAGGGATTCATCGTGGAAACCCCGCGGGATGGGTCGTTCGGCGAGCTGGTCTTCCGCGTGCCGCCGCGCTGGCTGCGGGCGGGCGCGAACACGATCGAGATCGAATCGGTGCGCGGGAGCAACGACCTGGATGATTTCGAGTTCGTGAATCCCAGGATCAGGCTGAGGCCGAGCGCGGTGCGGTGAGATTCGAGCCGCCGCAAACGGGTCGGAGACGAGGTCGTTGGTCCGTGAGTCTCCCGCAGCCGGCTTATGGTCGCTCACGCCAGCGGCGTCGCATCGCTTCGATCTACGCGGGCGGCGCGCGAAAGCTCGTGGCACCGAGACGATCCATCGCGCCATCGAGATCAATCATACCAATCTCGGCCGCCAGCGAGTGCACGCCAAGCGTCCCCTTGGGATTGAGGTTGAGGCGGGTCGCCACAAGGCGCCCTCTCGCATCATCGACGAGCACGACGTCCGCACGGACCTCGATCGCCAACGCCAGCGCCTCGCCCTCGCCAAGGTCAACGCCCGGGATAGGCTCCGATGCGGTCGCTCGCCGCACAACCAGCCACTCCGGCGGTCGGCCCGCCCAGGTCCGCACGGACTCAGGCGAGAGCGCGTGGCCCAGTTCGGCAATCACCGCCGGTGGCGTCAGAACCGTCCCGAACAGGCGGGGCCGAATATCGACATGCCCGATCTGCACGAGGTAGTTGAAGGGCGAGGTGTCCGACACCACCATCATGGGTTGAGCAGCCAGCGAAGCTCACGCACGTCCTGGTCGATCTCGGCAAGCGTGGTCTCGAGCATGACCCCGTGCCGCTTCAAGATCGCATCCGCGCCGTCATGTGAGGTTCCGAGGCAGGCCGCCAGCTGGGGGTGGTCGATGCGATGCTGACGGAAGAACTCGACCAGAGCCGCTTCCTTGGCGGCGACGCTGGGATCGCTCCCCGACTCTTTGAGAAGGAGCTCCAAACTGCTCGGGATCTCGAAGGTCACGGTCATGGGTTGTCCTAGCAACGGATACGCGCAATGGTACCCTTCGCGGCCGATACCGGGCACTCACCCCGCCACCAGCCCCACCGCCCTGAACTCGTGGCTCGGCAGCACCGCCTGGATGTTCGGATTGCCCAGGTGCACCGACACCAGCTCGCCGATCACGTCGCGGAAGTCGGTGGTGTGCAGCAGGTCGCGTCCCTCGTGCAACTGATCGGGCGCGAGCCCGGGCCACATGCCGGCCACCTTGCGGGGCGCGCCCGCCGACTCCGCCGCCCGGTTGGCCCGCCACACCGGGCCCCCCGCCAGCAGCATGGCGTTGGCCCAGCCGTGGTCGGTCCCTCGCGTGCCGTTCTCCTCCGCCGTGCGCCCGAAATCGGTCATCGTGACCACCACGACGTCCTCGGTCCGTTCACCCAGGTCCCGCATGAACGCGGCCATCGCGCCGGCCAACTCGCCCGCGAGGTTGCCCAGCTGCCCACCCCCGGCCTGGCCCTGGTCGGCGTGGGTGTCCCACCCGCCCAGATCGACCTCGGCGACTTCAAGCCCGACGCCCGCCTTGATGAGCCGCGCCACCTCACGCAGTCGGCGGGCGGTCTCGGTCTGCGGATACTCGGCGGCGGCAACGTACTCCTCGCCGACCACGCCCCGCAGTTGCTCGATTCCGTCGAGCGTCGTGGTCGCGGTCTGGGCCAAGAGGTCGCGGGCCGCCGAGGCCTCCCGGCATCCATCGCATGAGTACGCGTGCTCGAGCGCGGCGGCGATGCGGGCCGGGTCGCCCGCCCCTGCGGGCAGGGTCAGGTCGGAGAGCCCGCGGATCGCGTACGCGGGCGCCTTGCCATGCAGAATGCGGGGCAGCGAGTCGCCGATCGAGACGGCCCGTATCGGCCCGCGCCCCTCGGACGTGGCCAAGTGGCGATTGAGCCACCCGTCGCTGTTGACCGTGTTGCCGATGACGCCCGTCTCCCAGGTGTCCTGCTCCTCGAAGTGGCTCCGCGTGTTGCGCGAATAGCCGACAGCGTGGGCGGCCACCACGAGGTTCTCATCGAAGAGGCCCTTGAGCGGCGCCAGGCGCGGGTGCAGGCCGAAGTGCCCGTCCAGATCGATCGCGCCGGCGTCAACCCCGGGCGAGGCGATCGCCAGCGAGGGTCGCAGGCGGCGGTAGTGCGGATCGCCGAAGGGGACGACCAGGTTCAGGCCGTCGGCTCCGCCTCGCAGAAAGATCACGACCAGCGTCTTGCCCTTGGCGACGGGCTGCTTGCGGATGCGGACGCCGCCAGCCAGCGCGGTCAGCGGGGCCACGCCCAGATACGCCGCCAGCGCGCCGCTGGACTTGAGAAAGTATCGACGTGTGAGTTCCATGGAGCACCCTGGGTTTCGCGGCAGGATTGCCGCCGCCGTCCGCTACCTCTGCTGGATGGTCGACGTCGCCCGCTGCCCGCGCTGCTTGTAGTGCTCGAGCGCGGACTTCTTGTCGGGGAACTCCTCGGCGTTGAAGACAATCCGCGACTCGCCGATGGTCAGCATGTCCCCGTCGACCAGCGGAACCTCAGACACCAGCGATCGCCCGTTGATGAAGGTTCCGTTGGCCGACTTCATGTCGGTGACCACATGCTGGCCGCTCTTGTCGTCGAAGCGGATCTGGATGTGCTTGCGGCTGGCGCGGGCGTCCACAATCTGGACCGGGCAGGCCTCGTCGCGCCCGATCACCATCGTCCGCTTGCCCACCGTGTAGTAATCGCCCTCGTTCGGACCCGACACAATCGTGATCGACGGCATGGAAAAGCCCCTTACCCCGGCGACCGCTTCGCCGCCCGGACGGTCACTGTACCGCGCCGGGGCGAGGGCCGCAATGGTCGTTCGCGCAGCGCCGCCAGGTTCCGGGCGGCGAGCGTCGTGGGGCGGCCCGCTCCCTGCCACACACACCCCGTCCGGACCGGAATACGCCGATTGAGCCTGCCATTGCGCGCATCGGCCGGCGGCACGCATAGGCTGGTGGAAGACCTGGGGATGGCCGGCATGGCGGAGGCCTTGCTGGCGGGGGGCGGAGAGCGGTTGAGCCGGCGCGATGGACCAGGCTCAGAACGCGAAGCAGGAGCACCCGCCATCCAGGGCGCATCGCGCGTGCTTGGCCAGGACGGCACGCACGGGCTCGCCGCCGCCAGCCATCTCGACCCCGCCGCGCGACCGCGCCGGCGAGACCCGCGACGGGTTGCCGGTCCGCGCCCTCGCCGCGTACCGCGGCGCGCCGTACCCCCCGAACTCCCGCACCGGGGACCAGTCCGGGCTGACCGGCGGGGGCTCGGGCGCGAGAGGCGCGAAGCCCTCCGTGCCGTACACGATCCGCCCGTTCACGACCGTGAGCACGGATTCCAGGTCCTTGATCTTGCCCTCATCGCACCGCATGTAGTCGTCCGACAGCACGGCCATGTCGGCCATCGCGTCGGGGGCGAGCATTCCCTTGATGCTCTGCTCCGCGCTGAACCACGCGCTGCCGCGCGTCCACAGCCGCAGCGCCTCCTCGCGGGAGAGCAGGTTTGAAGCGTCGTACATCTGCAGCCCGCCCAGTGAGCGCCCCGTGACCATCCACGCCAGGCTGACCCAGGGGATGTAGCTGGCGACGCGCGTGGCGTCCGTGCCCCCGCCGACGGGGACTCCCGCGCTCAGCATCCGCCGCAGCGGCGGGGTGCGCTTGATCTGCTCCGCCCCGTACCGCTGCAGGAAGTACTCGCCCTGGAACATCATCCGGTGCTGCACCGCGATGCCCCCGCCCATGGCCGCGATTCGGTCGATGTTGCGGTCGCTGATGGTCTCGGCGTGGTCGATGAACCAGTGCAGGTCGGTTCCGGGCTGGCGGAACGGCACGTCGCGGTTGACACGTTCAAACACCCCCAGGAACCGCTCGATCGACTCGTTGTACATGGCGTGGATGCGAAAGGGCCACCGGGCCTCGGCCAGCAGGCGCACGATCGGCTCCAGCTGGGCCTCCATCGTGGGGGCCAGGTCGGGGCGCGGCTCGGTGAAGATCTCAAAGTCCGCCGCCGCCCACGCCAGATTCTCGCCCGCGCCGATCAGTCGCAGCATCTCGTCGCCATGCCCGGGGCGCACGGTGCGGGTCCAGTTGCGGAAGTCTTCCAGTTCCTGCCCGCCCTTCTGGGCAAACAGGTCGTACGCCACGCGGAGCGTCAGCTGATCGCGATCGCGCAGGGTCTGGATGACCTGGTAGTCGTCGGGGTAGTTCTGCATGCCCCCGCCCGCATCGATGATGCTGGTGAGGCCCAGACGATTGAGTTCCCGCATGAAGTGCCGCGTCGAGTTGAGCTGGTCATCGAGCGAGAGTTTGGGACCCTTGGCCAGCGTCTGGTACAGGATCATCGCGGTGGGCTTGGCCAGCAGCACGCCGGTCGGGTTGCCGCGCGAATCCCGGACGACCTCGCCACGGTCGAACGCGGGCGTATCCCGGTCATAGCCCAGGGCCCGCAGCGCGGCATGGTTCAACAGCGCGCTCGAGTACAGGTTCAGGATGAACACGGGCGTGTCAGGGGCCGCGGCGTTGATCTCCTCCAGCGTGGGCATCCGCCGCTCGCGGAACTGGAACTCGCTCCACCCGCCCACCACCCGGACCCACTGCGGCGCGGGCGTCCGCAGAGCCTGCACGCGCAACATCTCGAGCGCGTCGCCCAGCGACCACACGCCATCCCACCGCAGTTCCATGTTGTAGTTCAGCCCGCCGCGGATGACGTGGATGTGCGAATCGTTCAGCCCCGGGACCACGCGTCGACCTTGCAGATCGACCACGCGGGTCGCCGGTCCCCGATGGGCGAGCACCTCCGCGTCGCTCCCGACCGCGAGGACGCGTCCCGCGCGGCAGGCGATCGCCCGCGCTTCCACCCTGGCCTCATCCAGCGTCGTGATGCGCGCGTTGTGCAGGATCAGATCGGCGGGACCGGCGGGACCGGCGCCCTCGCCCGCGCCCGACACGGCGGAAACGGTCGCGGCGGAGGACGCTCTGTTGGTGTTCATGCTCGTGCATCCTTGTGCCAGAAGTCCCGCGCCGGCCGCCGCGGCGTTCCGCAACACGTCACGTCGCGTCAGAATCGGGTCGCCCATCGGAGTGTTCCAGCCATCGAATAGACAGGGCACCACGAACCGACCCGGGCCGGCCCGCCAGGCCGCCAGACTCACGCCGGCGGCGACGCCGCCGGAACCACCCGCTTGGCGTGCAACCACCCGTGCAACCGCCGCCCAAGCCACGGCGCCAGCACAAACGCCACCAGCGGCACCACCAGCACCGTCAGCACCAGCGCCTGCACCGGGATCGGCGCCTTGAACCCGATCGCCCGCAGCAGGTACGACAGCCCCACCACCGCCGGATAGATCGCCATCCAACTCAGCAGCGTGGTCTTCCACTTGGGCGGCGCGGCGGCCCGGGGCAGATCGAACCACGTCTCCAGCCCGGGATACTCGTCGACATGGTCCAGATCGACCAGCGGAGCCACCGGCGCGAACAGCCTCGCCCGCGCGTCCGAGCGATGCCACGCGTCGAGGTGCGAGCGCCGATCGAACTTGTAGATGAACCGATACCCCTGCCCCGCCGCCTGCGGCCTGACCACCGACGCCCCCAGGTGCCCCGGCTGCCTGATCGCCTCCGCGATCAGCAGGCCCATCAGCCGCTCGAACTCCGACTCATGCCCGGCCCGCACGCGAATCTCACGGATGACCGTGACGGGCGGGACAGAGGTATGTCGGAGGTGGGGCGTCGAATCGTTCGCCGCGTCGTCGATGGTGGTCGCTGGGGCAGGCATGTTCAGAGTCCCTCCGTGTCGGAAGTGCCGACCGCGTTCGCCCGGATGTATGTCACCACGTCGGCACGCCCGTACCGCACCGCCTGCCCGAACCGCACGAAGGGGAGGCCGCACCGTCGGCTGCGGTGGTTGCGGAGCGTCTGGATCGGGATGGCGAGGAGGTCGGACATTTCCCGCTCGGTGAAGAGGTGGAGGTCCTCGGGGTCCGCGTGCTGTTGTGGCCGGGTCATGGGCGAGAGCATCGGGGCTTGACCCGCCGTTGTCCACGGCCATGCCCCATGAACACCCGGAGTGGACCGGAGTCGCCCGGAGTGGGCGGGAGGAACCCCGCCGACGGGGTGAATAGAATGTCAAGAGTCCCTTCGGCCCCGCCCGATCTGTAAAATTGGCTTGACAAAACAGGGGCGACACGATGACCACTAGACGCCGCACAGTCCGACCAGCAACCCTCGGGGAACGCCTGCTCTCGGCCCGCCAGATTACGGGCCTGTCCACCCGCGTTGTCGCCGAGCGGCTGAAGCCGCTGGTGTCGATCTCGCACGCGACGCTCGCCAACTACGAGAAGGACGCGACCCGCCCGCCGATCGACGTGATGACCGCTCTTAGCACGTTCTACCAGCGTCCGCTCAACTGGTTCTTGGGGAACGGGGCGACCCTCGCCGGAGTGCGATATCGCAATCTCAAGTCGAAGGTGGGCGTCAAAGACCGCCAGCGGTTCGAGGGGGAGTGCCAGCGGTGGCTCGACTCCTACATCGCGGTCGAGCGTCACCTCGGGGAGCCGCTCATGGCGACGGGCACCTTCAAAATGAAGCCGGGCGAGCCGCCCGCATTCGCCGCCGCACGCTTGCGGAAGGATATCCTCAAACTCGACGAGGACCAGCGCGTGCCGAGCGTGGTCGAGGTTCTCGAATGCCTCGGGTGCCGGGTCATGGAGGCCGAGTCGGACCTGGCGATCGACGCACTCGCCGCGAGACTCGGTGATGAGCATGTGGTCATGCTCAACACACAGACTTCGAACGACCGGGCAAGGATGAATGCGGCTCACGAGTTGGGCCACGTCGTCCAAGGCGACTGCGACGCCGACGAGGAGGACAAGGCTCAGGAGAAGGCCGCGTTCACCTTCGCATCGCACCTGCTCTTGACCTCGGCGATGCTCGCCGAGGCGTTCAAACGAAAATCCGTCGTGGACATGCTCCGATTCAAGGAGCGGTTCGGCATCTCGCTCGCCGCGATGGTCTACCGGGCACAGGTTGAGCGACTCATCACTGACGCGGAGGCGAAGCACCTCTGGATCGAGTTCGCCAAACGCGGCTGGAAAGCGAAGGAACCCGGCCAAGTCTGGGCCGATCGGGCAACACGATTCGAGGCGATCATCGACGGAGCGATCGTGGGTGGTAGTGCCACCCTCGCATCGCTCGCCGAAGTCGCCGGGGTGCGCGAGGACGAGCTTCGGCGTCGTCTCGCTCTCGCCACCGGAGCGGAGGAACACGACGCCAGCATGGAGGAAAGCCCCGCCGACCGGCACCGGCTCAGGATCGTTCGCTGATCTTGGATCGTGGGAACGGAAGGGGCCGCCCCTTCGGACGGCCCCTGCACACTCAAACAGTGGCACATGGGAGCGCCAACTCCCGCCACAGGAAGGCTAGTCTCTATGAATGCCCGACGCAAGTCGATTCGTCTCTCGCCCGACGAGGATGCACTCCTCCGCACGCTTCATCGGCAATCGGGGGTGCCCGATGGACAGTTTCCGCAACGCCCGAGGTTCTGGCAGCAGTTCACAAACGTCTGGAACGAGGCCACCGACCGGCACGACTCGCCGTAGGACATCCTCCACTACATCATGCTTCGGCGGAAGCGCCCGCACGGTCGCCCCGGGCGGTGGGAACCCTTCGGCGACGACTACAAGCCCCTCTCCTGCCCCGAGCCGAGCCTGCTCACCGATGAGCAGTGGGAGGTCGTGGATGCCCTCTACATCGAGATGGATGTCGGGGCCGACAACTACCTCATCGACCGGGAACTCCGGGCCGAGATGCTCCGCCGCTTCATAGCCCGAACCGGCGTGCATCTGCCCGAGTTGATCTTTGCCGCCGCGATCATCGCCCGTCGGAAGTCGGGGTTCCTCCCGAAGACCGGGGGCGGAGCGTCCGACACAGGCATCAGCTTCGGCGACATCGGCCAAGTGGCCTGATCGGACGATCGGACGTTTGCACACCCACACGCTCACCCGCCCCCGGGTGGGCGTTTTCCGTCCACCAGCCGCCGCCGGTAGCCCCGGAGTAGCCCCGGGCCAAAAGCACGATCGGCGAGCCGGGGGTGCCGACTCGCCGGAAAGTGCTTTGTTCTGAGGCTCAGAGGCCGAATACGGGCGGAGGGACTCGAACCCCCAACCTCCTGATCCGTAGTCAGACGGCTTCCAAGCCCAAAGCCCGATCAGAACAAGACTTGCGCGAAGATGTCGCGAACGAGTGGCGCAACGGAACTTCCGAACCCGTCCGACCCCGATCTCCAACGCGTAATCGACGCCTGGGATGACCTGCCCGCGGCCATTCGCGCGGGCGTGGTGGCTTTGGTCCGCGCCAGCGAAAGGGTGGGCGAGTGACCGCCCGAACCGCCCAGACCGCCCGAGGCCTGGGATATGCCGCTGATTCTCGCGGGCGGTTGGCGCGGGCGACCGCCCGAAGCGATGGCGCGACCGCCCATGGGTGGCCGAGGGGGGCGTCGGCGTGGCTGGCGCTCAGAGCGCGGGCGCCCGGCCGCTCGCCGGCGTGGGCCGCCTTGGGCCGCATTGGCCGCCGTGGGCTGCGGGGCCGGGGGAACGCCGAGCACGCTCGGTCGATGTCGCCGCCTGGCGACCACGCAGCACTGTTGTTTCTCAACTGCCCCGGGCCGCGTCCCGGGCGCTGTCCCCCTTTCAAGGAGTGCATCCAATGCAGATCGAGTCTTGGCCCATCGACCGTGTCCACCCCTACCAGAAGAACCCCCGCCGGAACGACGGTGCGGTTGATGCCGTCGCCAAGAGCATCAAGGAGTTCGGCTTCAGGCAACCGATCGTGGTGGATGGCGAGGGCGTGATCGTGGTCGGGCACACCAGGTGGAAGGCGGCGACGGCCTTGGGCCTGGCCGAGGTGCCGGTGCATGTGGCCTCGGAACTCACCGCCGAGCAGGCCAAGGCGTACCGCATCGCGGACAACCAGCTGGCGAGCCTCTCGGTGTTCGACCCCGAGTTGCTGGTCGCCGATCTGGGCGAGCTGAGGCTGCTGGACTTCGACCTGTCGCTCCTCGGATTCGACGAGACGGGGCTGAGCGAGGCGATGGCGCCCGCCGGCACGGTCGGCCTCACCGACGAGGACGACGTGCCCGAGCCGCCCGACGCGGCCACGACGCAGCCGGGCGATCTGTGGATCTTGGGCAACCGCCGCCTCCTCTGCGCCGACAGCAGCAAGCCCGAGGATGTCGATCGGCTGCTCGACGGCGCGGTGATCCATCTGGCCAATACCGATCCGCCCTACAACGTGAAGGTCGAGCCGAGGTCGAACAACGCGATCGTGGCGGGACTGAGTTCGTTCCCGCTGGCGGCGTCGAGCGGGGGGGTGCAGGGGCCGCGGATTCCGCCGACATGCACGACCAGCAGAGCGCCGACCTCAACCGCTACCCCGGAAAGGGGCGGGCGGCGCCCAAGAAGCTGCGGGCCAAGGGCAGTCCGCTGATCAACGACTTCGAGAGCGACGACGCCTTCGACACGCTGCTCGTGGCGTGGTTCGGGAACATTGCCCGCGGTCTCGGGTGGACGGTGGGGTTGGGCCAAACGCTCTGTAGCCCCCGGCTTGGCACCGTGCGTTGCTGTTGGCGTTGATCACGAGAGCAGAGGCTTGATGCGAACAGCGTGTCGCTGCGCAACGCCGCGATCAGACTCGACCGCGCTTTCATTCCGTCTTCATCGGGGTGTCTCCGCGCGTGACTATGCGGCCGCGCGGGCCGGTCGGGCGGTGCTCGACTTGCCCATCCAATCCGCGCAAGCCGCCAGCAGCTTCAGCCTTTCGACCGGCTTAGTCGCGTAGCCGTCGCAGCCCGAATCGATGCACTTCTGGCGGTCTTCGGCCATCGCGTGGGCCGTCAGCGCCACGATCGGGAGGCGGCTCCCGCGATTTCGCAGCGTGCGCGCGAGCGTGTACCCGTCCATCTCCGGCATCTGCATGTCGGTCAGCAGCAGGTCGTAGGGTTTCGTGCCCACCTCGCTCGTGTCGATCATCTCCAGCGCGATCCGCCCATTGTCCGCGACGTCCACGGTGGCCCCGGCCTTGCGCAGGTGGAAGGCGATGAGCCGCTGGTTGTCGAGCCCGTCCTCGGCGAGCAGGATGCGTCCGGTGAGCGTGGCCGCGGGGACGGCTGCGGCCTTATTGGCTTGCGCGACCACGGCGTCGAGCCGTTCGACCACGACAGCCCCCGGCGCGGCCACGAGCGGTAGTTCAACGCGGAAGCACGAGCCGCGGCCCGGCTCAGTGCGCTTCAGCGTCACACCGCCGCCCATAAGGGCCGCAAGCCTGCGACTGATCGTGAGCCCCAGCCCCGTGCCGCCGTGCTTGCGGGTCACGGTGTTGTCGGCCTGCGCGAACGCATGGAACAAGCGTCCGACCTGCTCGGTGGTCATGCCCGGCCCGGTATCATCCACATCGATGACGAGCCACGACCTATCACCTCCAGATTCGGTGCGGGCGGTGATGGTCACGGTGCCCTCCTCGGTAAACTTGGCGGCGTTGCCCGCGAGGTTCATGAGGATCTGCCGCAGGCGGGTGGGGTCGCTGATGATCGAATCGGGAACGGGCGAGGCGAGCGCGGCGGTAAGCGTGACCCCTTTGCCCGCAGCCCGCGGCCGGATCAGGCTCACGACCTCGTGCAGGATGGTGGTCAGGGGGGTCGCCACTCGCTCGACGGTCATCTTGTCGGCCTCGATCTTGGAGATGTCCAAAATATCGTTGATGACGGTCAGCAGGTGCGTGCCTGCGTTCCTGATGGTGTCGATGGTCTCCATGCGAAGGGCGGGCGCGAGGCCCGCGTCACCGTCCTCGCGCAAGAGGTCGGCGTAGCCCAGGATGGCCGTCAGCGGCGTCCTGATCTCATGGCTCATGTTGGCCAGGAACTCGCTCTTGGCGCGGCTGGCGGCCTCGGCCGTGGCCCGGGCCGAGATCAGTTCGGCGTTGGCCTTGCGCAACTGCGACTCGGCGGTGAACTGCTGGGTGATGTCGCGGGTCACAGCCACCACCGCCGTCACCGGGCCGCCGCCGTCGCGCAGGGGAACGGCGTGCATGTTGAGCCACCGCCGTGTGCCGCGCAGCCCGACGACCTCGAACGTCAGCGTACCGGTCTCGCCGCGCAGCACCTGCTCGTTGAGGCCATTGAACGCGGCTCGATCGTGCGGGACGACGAACATCTCCAGGCCGTGGTCCCTGACCTGCTCGATGGATTCGGCTTCCAGCATTCGGAGCCCGGCGTGGTTCATTTCAAGGAGGGTCCCGTCGGTCCCGATCACCTTGACGCACTCGGGCTCGGCATCAATGATCGTCCGGAGCCGGGCCTCGCTGGTGGTCAGCGCCGCCGCCGCCTGGTGACGGTCCGTCACATCCACGCAGGCCCCGATGAAGCCTTCGAAAACTCCGCCCGCATCGAACCGGGGTGTGCCCCGGTCCAAGAGCTGTCTCTTATACACATCTGACGCTGCCGACGAATAGAGAGGTGTAGATCTCGGGGGTGGCCGTATCATTAAAAA
>ENA-ORBV01005389-ORBV01005389.1-microbial-mat-metagenome-genome-assembly--contig:-NODE-5389-length-23610-cov-12.967620_pt1 | contig 23610 bp, 25 predicted proteins | sample MGYA00237777_ERZ505514 | MGnify/ENA primary metagenome ERZ505514 (study PRJEB26160, sample SAMN06269048) | microbial mat metagenome | isolation source: Oligotrophic lake microbial mat | place... | reverse complement strand
GGATATCGTGCGAGAGTTTCTGCGTTCCTTGCCCTGAGAGGTTGGCTATGAGTATTGCAGGATGCGAAGAAAAAGCCACCCTAGAACGGCGGGGCTTTAGACCCAATTTCTTGGTAATCTATATTTATTTACAATCGCAAAATCTCATTAACTTCTAAGTCACTTATGCCAACTAATTCAGTCAATCAACCGCCCATTCGCTTTGGTACAGATGGCTGGCGGGGAGTGATTGCCGATGATTTTACATTTGCACGACTTGCGTTAGTTGCACCTGTAGCGGCTCAAGTATTGCAAACTCATTTTGGTCAGCCTGATTGCAGGGCTGCGGGCAGCAAAACGATCGTAGTGGGATTCGATCGAAGGTTTCTCTCACCCGAATTTGCCCAACGCACAGCCGAGGCAGTAGCAAACGCTGGGTTTGATGTGTTGTTATCTGAGTGTTTTGCGCCCACACCTGCGTTTAGTTGGGCAGCTTATGACCACAATGCTCTCGGTGCTTTAGTCATTACTGCCAGCCATAATCCTGCTGCTTACTCTGGACTCAAAATCAAAGGAGCATTTGGTGGATCTGTGTCACCTGAACTCACGCAAGAAGTTGAGGCTCTATTGGAACGGGGAGAATCGATCGAAGCAGTATCGATCGGCAAAATCACCAAATTCGATCCTTGGGCAAGCTACTGCCAGATCTTGCGCTCTAAGGTTGACTATAAAGCAATTCGACAAATGATTTTGTCGGGCAATCTCGCTTTGTTTGCTGATGTGATGTACGGTGCGGCGGCAAGTGGTTTGGCGCAGGTGCTGGATTTACCGCTAGACAAAATTACCGAACTGCATAGCGCATCCGATCCACTGTTTGGGGGTGTCGCCCCAGAGCCTTTACCAAAAAATCTGTCAGATCTATTTGGGCAAATGCGTCATTTTCACGCTGGTAATCCCGATCTGCTCTCGGTCGGTTTTGTGTTTGACGGCGACGGCGATCGAATTGCTGCTGTCGATCGAGCGGCGAATTTTCTCAGTTCCCAAATGTTAATCCCAATTTTGATCGACCACTTGGCAAAACGTCGCGGCTTTACAGGCGAGGTAATTAAAACGATCAGTGGCTTAGATCTAATCCCCAAAGTTGCGGCACTGCATCACCTGCCTGTTTATGAAACCCCAATTGGCTATAAGTACATTGCTGAGCGCATGTTATCGGTCGATCGATCGGCTTTACTCGGTGGCGAAGAATCAGGCGGGATTGGCTATGGCACGCATATCCCAGAACGTGATGCGCTCCTATCAGCCTTATATCTACTTGAGTCGATCGTGAAGTCAGGCAAGGATCTAAGCGATCTTTATCATGATTTACAACACCAAACTGGCTATAGTTCTTACTACGATCGAATCGATCGGCATCTCCCCAACTTGGCGGCAAAAGCCAAAGTTCTGCACGAACTCAAAACCAATCCTTTCCAGTCGATCGCGAGCAGAAAAGTTATAGAACTAAATCAGATTGATGGGTTTAAATTTTGTTTAGAAGATTCAAGCTGGTTGCTGATCCGCTTTAGTGGCACTGAACCAGTATTACGCCTATACTGCGAAGCTGCCACGCCAGAGCTAGTCAGCCAAACCCTTAATTGGATTAATGCATGGGTCGATCGTTTGTAATTAACAAATGTAGTCGATCGAAATAGTTAAAATATATTGACCACTTATCTTGCCTAATCGGTTAAATTTCAAACGAAATCGTGCATAATTGTGCACGAAATTAATTACTCAGATCAGGCATACTTAAATCAGTGACATCCCCCCATGTGTGTACCCCCATGAAAGTTTTAATCGTAGAAGACGATCTAGACATTGCGGAAATTTTGGCGGAAGCTCTAATCGATCAACATCATGTTGTCGATGTCGCCAGAGACGGACAAACAGGGCTAGACTTTGTTGAATCTTACGACTTTGACCTGATTGTTTTAGACGTAGGGCTACCGAAAATCGATGGTCTCGATCTGTGTCAACGCTTACGTCGAGAGGGACATAACACTCCCGTCCTTATGCTTACTGCCAGAAATACTCTAGACGATAAAGTTAGGGGATTAGACGCAGGCGCAGATGACTATATGGTTAAGCCCTTTGACTTACCAGAACTAGAGGCTCGGATGCGCGCCCTTGTGCGACGTGGAAGCGTTACACTACCACCAGTTCTGGAGTGGGGAATGCTATGTCTAAATCCCAACACCTGCCAAGTGACTTATGGTGGTCAGCCGATTCACTTGACTCCCAAAGAATATGGCTTACTAGAACTATTTCTCCGTAATGGGTTGCGGGTATTTAGCCGTAGTGCATTAATTGAAAGGTTATGGAATTTCGGCGAACCACCTGGTGAGGAAACCGTGAAAATGCACGTCAAAAGTCTCAGGCAAAAGCTGAAGACGGTAGGTGCACCTGAAGACATGATCGAAACAGTCTATGGTTTGGGTTATCGCCTCAAACAAAAGCAACCAAGCAGGATGTCAGAGTCAAAAGCTAGTTAGGGTCTTATTCCCCTCTCCCTATGGGAGAGGGGCTAGGGGTGAGGGGTTTGATTAGTTCGACATTGAGCTAGTAAGGTTTAGTAGCTCTTTGGGAGAAGCCAGCAAATCGATCGCCACAAAGAAGATTTTGCCCTGAGGATCTAGCAGAAACCGCCAGGAAATATTCATGCCAACGCTTGCCCCGAACCAAGGGGTTTGGACTGTACCTGTGACTTTAACTTGGGTATAGCCGTCTTCGATCGATTCCGAGACACCACGTTCTGGGAGCATCTTGAGTCCGACACATTCTTCCCGCATATAGGTGAGAATGCCTTGCTGCCCCACAATTGGCTTTTGAAATGGAGGTTGCAAAGCCCCTTTTTCCGCAAATAGATTTGACGCGGGGGTGAAATCATAGGCATTCATGAAGTCGATGTAGCTGAGGACGGTATAGTTCGTCACACCCTCGATTTTGGTTTGCACCCGCTCAGACAGAGATTTTGGTGTACTTTTAGGAGCTTCACGCTTGGCATAGTCTTCACTGACCGATCGGTCGAAGCCCATGTTAACGACAGTATTGCGGAGAACCGTGATTTGCTGACCTTGATCGAGTCTTTTGATTGTTTCCAGCACTGCAACGGCATCAACACCCATTTGGTAGCCGACAGGGATTGGTGCGACTAATCCTTGTTTCATCAGTTGTCCTAGCTCAAACCAGAAACCCAATTTGGTATTAACCCGAAAACTCGAATAGGAGCGCCCAATTGGGGTGTCGGCATTACTGGCGAGATCGAACATCGCTTGTGACTGTGCGGGGGGGAACATGTTCTTAATTTCATTTAGCAAAGGCTCAGCTAATGCCATACTTGCCACTCCAGGCGCGGCAGGTGTGATCGTGATCCCCATTTCGGTGTAGGCAAACCAGAGCAGAGCCAGTTGGTCATCGACACTGAGCTTGTTAAAGGCATCTGTCGTATCGACCACAGCATTGGCAATCAGAGTGCCAGAGAATATGTTACGGGCATTTTCGAGTGTGTATGTCATGATTTTTTGATTAATTATGTACTAAAGTCTAAACCTAACAAGTATTTACACCAATGTCTACATCGGGTTCATTGCGATTTTATATAGCTTCGATTTAATCAGCCACAATATCGAGAGTCACTATTACAGCGTTAAACTGAGAATATAAATCTTGGCGATCGAGCCACCACTATGACGACACATTTCATCACAGTCGAGATCGAGCTAGAGTCATCTGTAAATCTTGCCGATCGAATTGAGTTATTGCTAGCAGAACAGGGAGAACCACTGCGTTGGGCGATCGCATCGGTGGATGTTGTCAAGCGCATGGCTTACATTGAAGCCGTCGTTACCCGCCAAGATTAGCGAAGTAATTCACCTAAGTTTCGATCGAAGAGAAGAAAAGTAGTTTCTACTCGGCAGCTAATCCTTCTTGGCGGGCAGCTTGCTTGACGGCGGCAGACACAGCACTAGCAACACGCGGATCGAATACTGAAGGCATGATGAAGTCTGGGGCTAGCTCGGTGGGACTGACTAGAGCGGCGATCGCTTTAGCTGCTTCTAAATGCATTTCGGTGGTAATACGGGGGACGCGGCAATCAACCGCACCGCGCAAAATCCCTGGAAATGCCAGCACATTATTAATTTGGTTAGCGTAGTCACTGCGGCCTGTTGCCATCACCGCGACATCATGTTCGACTAGTTCGGGCTGGATTTCAGGAATCGGATTCGCCATTGCAAACACAATTCGATCGCTTGCCATTGACCTCACCATTTCGGGCGTAAGCGCATTCGCAACACTCAATCCCACAAACATATCGGCTCCCTTAAGCGCATCCGCAAGTGACCCAGATTCTGGGCTAGCAAATTCCATTTTTTCGGTGGTTAAATCTGGCCGATCCTTACTGATAATGCCACGCGAGTCACACATCAAGATTTGCTCTGCACCAGCTTGACGTAATAGACGCGCTACTGCCACACCCGCCGCACCTGCACCATTCATCACAATCCGAATTTTGCCGATCTGCTTTTTCACGATCTTGAGCGCGTTGATCGTCGCGGCTAAAGTCACGATTGCCGTACCATGTTGGTCGTCATGAAACACAGGAATGTCAAGCTCAGCCTGAAGTCTGGTTTCGATTTCAAAGCATCGAGGCGCACTGATATCTTCTAGGTTAATCCCACCGAACACAGGCGCGATATGTTTGATTGTCTGCACGATTTCTTCCACATCTTGCGTATCAAGACAGATTGGGAAGGCATCCAATCCCGCAAATTCCTTAAACAACATAGCTTTGCCCTCCATCACTGGTAAGGCTGCCTCTGGCCCGATATTGCCCAAGCCCAATACAGCACTGCCATCCGTAATAATCGCAATCATGTTGCTTTTAATCGTGAGCTGATGCACTTTCGTCTTATCTTGGGCGATCGCGGTACAAACCCTTCCCACACCTGGCGTGTAGACCATTGCTAGATCGTCTTGGTTTTTCGGCGTAATTTTTGACTGAATACTGATTTTGCCGCCACGATGCAGATCGAATGTTCGATCGTGGACATCGATAAACCGAATCTCATCTAGGGCCTTAACGACTTGGACTAATTCCTCGGCGTGTTCGCTGCTGTAAGCATTGACCGTAATTTCTCGAACCGAAACCTTCAGGGTCTGTTCGATCAAATCAATTCGACCCAAATTGCCACCCGCCTCTGCGATCGCCGTAACGACAGAAGCCAACATGCCAGCGCGATTTGGCAACTGTAATCTGATCGTGACACTGTAACTAGGATTCGGCGTGAGAATTGTCATTTGAGTAGTAAGTATTTTTTGAGTGAACGGAGTTTTCGGGCTACTAATTACGAACTGATTACAAGTATTTCTCGATCAATAAGCCTAGTCGTTTTAGAGTTGTGGGTGACACTTTACTCAAATCGGTGAGGATCGAGTATTGCAGAGCTGAGTGGGCTTCGGAAACAGGTGGATGCGCGGCGATACGCTCTACAGTTGCTTGGATCACTTTCTGGGCATCGATCGCATTACGTTTGAGGTTGTCGATCACCATACTGACCGTAACGCTGTCGTGGTCTGGATGCCAGCAGTCATAGTCGGTGACCAGAGCTAGCGTGGCATAGGCGATTTCAGCTTCCCTCGCTAACTTTGCTTCCGTCAGGTTAGTCATGCCAATCACGATCGCATCCCAACTGCGATAGAGATTCGATTCAGCTTTGGTCGAAAAGGCTGGCCCCTCCATACAGATGTAAGTTCCACCACGATGTACTTTCGCTTCACCTAGATCGACACTTTCAGCAGCGATCGACAACTCATGCGCCAGAGCTTTACAAATTGGATCGGCAAAGGCAATGTGAGCAACTAAGCCATCCCCAAAAAAGGTCGAAACTCTGTGCTTAGTTCGATCGATAAACTGATCGGGAATCACCATGTCCAGTGGTCTGGCAGATGCTTGGAGCGAACCAACGGCTGAGGCAGAGATCAAGTACTCTACGCCCAAGCTTTTCATCGCATAAATATTGGCACGATATGGTACTTCGGTAGGTAGCAAATGATGCGATCGACCGTGTCTTGCTAAAAAAGCTACAGGTGTCCCTGCCAGATTCCCCACGATCGCGACATCAGACGGGCTACCAAATGGTGTTTCGATCTTGATTTCTTCAATATCGGTCAGAGCAGCCATGTTATAAAGCCCACTGCCACCGATGATGCCAATCTTGGCGGTTACTGTCATAAGCCTTTCGCGCTTCCTGCCTAACAATCTTCACTAAAGTTAACACGACAAGCCAAAACATTCCAAGATTTGACTTGATGAGATTTGCTAACCAGTGCTATATTCATAAAGCACAAAAGTTCGCCGGGATAGCTCAGTTGGTAGAGCAGTGGACTGAAAATCCGCGTGTCACCAGTTCAAGTCTGGTTCCTGGCATATTAATTAACTTCTTTTCGCTTTAGCTCTTGTTTTTGCGCTACAGCGTAGTTTGGTAGAGGTTAAATCGCTAAAGGGAAATTTAACTAGGCGAATTTCGTTAATTCTAGGCAACATCGTTGTAAATTTCCTCTTCAGGATCGTTCCATTCTGTAAAACCTGTTTCTGCTAGTTGCATTAATGGATAAGTATCTAGCTCAGGAACTATGGATAAATTGTCGGTTTGTTGTAGAGAAGAAATGGCTTTTTGGGCTGTACTTTCTTTGAGCAATAGTGCGTCAATGAATTTATTTACTTCTTTCAGTAGAGGTTTAGGGAGTTGGCTGAGCTTAGACATGGTGTTTTGATAGGGATTCATGGGATGTGCCTAAAAGTAAGTTGTCTTGGTAAAGCTACAAGGAAATCAACCAGTCAAAATATTACTGCTTTTATGAAGCGAGATCGAGATTTGTCGATCGCCAAACACAGGTGTTGGATCTAGTCCAGTAATTTGACGGAACTGCGTGGGGGTGATTTTTGAGTCGATCGAAGCGGGATTTTCCCAAGATTTGAGTCGATCGTGAGTGCGCTGAATAAAAGCCATGCCCTTGACCAAAGGAATTTGCAACCAGCTAGAGACAATGGTTTCAACTATTGCTAGCTCAATTTGTGGCGGTGGATAAGCAAGCAGCAGATCTTCTAAATAGTCACTAAAGTCATCAAATTCTTCGCCATCTAGTTGATAGCTTTCGATGATGTATTGCACCCTCTGGCGACTGACTTGCTCCCAAAGTTCCATAATTTAGTTGCGCTGGCGATTCAATCACTAGGTCAGGAAATTAGGTAATCCTAAGAACTAAGTTTAAAAGTATGAGTCAGGTAATTCAAAACTCAGAATTTCTAACTTCAAACCTTAGATTTACCGAGTTTTCCTTAATAGCATTATAAATATGAAATGCACTATATCCTATTAGTATCACCTCTAAGTTACAAATTGAAATGATTCCTCAGAAATTAAGTTTAAAAAATTTCCTGAGCTATCAGCAACTCACGCTCTCGTTTGCTGGATTGCAGACTGCGTGTATCTGTGGCGCGAATGGTGCGGGGAAGTCTTCATTATTAGAAGCAATTACATGGGCAATTTGGGGACAGAGTCGAGCCGAAACTGAAGACGATCTTATTCACGTCGGAGCCAAAGAAGCTCAAGTTGATTTTATTTTTACGGCCCATACAGAAACTTATCGAGTGATTCGGACTCGCCCGAAAGGAAGTGCAGGATCGCTAGAGTTTCAAATTTTGCATGAAGAGCAGTTTCGATCGCTAACTGAACGAGGTTTACGTGCCACCCAGCAGGTGATTTTGGCACACCTTAAAATGGACTATGACACATTCATAAATTCGGCATATCTGCGGCAAGGGCGAGCCGATGAGTTCATGCTCAAACGTCCGAGCGATCGAAAGCAAGTGTTAGCCGATCTGCTCAATCTCAATCAGTATGACGATCTGACTGAAAAAGCCAAGGACATCGTGCGTGACTGTAAAGCTGAAATTACGGTGTTGGCAAATGCCCTCGTCAGCATGAAGCAGCAAATTTTGGATGGGGAGTCGATCGAACCGACATTAGCCCGACTAAATCAAGAATTATCCCATTTACAGACAGATGAAATCCAATCTAGAGAGCAGTTGCAAGCTTTAGAACAAAAGCAACAACAGCGTCAAACTTGGTTACAGCAATTGGGATGGCAGCAACAGCAGCAGCAGAAACTTGAAGCCGATCTGACTCGATCGAACCAGCAATTAATCGCCCAACAGCAGCAATTAAACAGCCTCGAAGCTTTACTGAGTCAAGCCCAAACGATCGAGCAAAATTTCGCCCACCATCAAGATCTCACCGCCCAAGAACTCAGCCTCAATCAGAAATTTCAACAGCACCAGAAATTCGATCGAGATCGGCAGCAAATATTACAACAACTCGCTAGCTTGCAAAGCGAACTCAAGGGACAACTGCGTCATCACCAAGCCCAATTAGAAGCTCTGATCCAACAACAACAAGAATTACAGGTAATTCTCGATAAGAGCCAAGAGATCGAAGTCGCCCACGCCAAATTACAGCAAGCTAGAACTGAACTCAGCTCGATCGATCGACTGCAATCCCAATCTGCGCCATTATTTCAACGTCGTCAGATCTTGCAAAATCAGATCGATCGAGAAACCGTGCGCCTCACTGCCAAGCTTGATGAATTTCAACGTAGTTCCAAGCAACTTTCAGTAACTGAACATTCCCATAGCGAAATACGAGTCGCAGCAGAGATGCTCGATCGACAGATTATCTTGCTGCAAAAGAAACAGGTGTATCAACAACGAGTACATGACAAGGGATTGGAACGGCGAGATTTTTTGGAACGATTGAAAGAGCGGGCGGCAGATTGCGAAGAAAGATTTAACCTCGCTCAAACCAAACTGCAACAACTAACCGCGAGTGGTGCGCCTTGTCCTCTTTGCGATCGACCGCTCGATCGAGCGCATTGGCAATTAGTGCATGGTAAGCACGAGAGCGAATGTCAGGATCTACAAGCCGAGATCTGGGTAATTAAAGAACAGCAAGCCGCTTCCGATTGCGAAATTCAGGTATTGCGCGAGGAATATCGCCAACTCGTCACAGATTTGAGACCGTTAACGCAGCTTTTAGAACAAAAAGGCAACCTCCAAGCCCAACTCACTGCCAATGCTAATACCTCAGAGAAGCTTCAACAATTACAGCAAGATATCGCCGATCTGAGCGATCGATTAACCAGCCAAAATTATGCTAACGAAGCTCAGGAGGAGTTAAAACCGATCGATCGAAGTCTGGTTCAACTCAACTACGATGATAAAAATCATGCACTCGCTCGGAGTGAAGTCGAAAGATGGCGATGGTCAGAAATCAAGCGATCGGAACTGAAGCAAGCCCGCCAAAAATCTGCCCAGTTCACGGTGAAAATTCCAGAGATTCAGGCGCAAATGCAGCATCTCACCGAGAGGTTAGCCGCAAATCAGATCGATCCAGAATTGCAGCAACGTTTAGAACAAGTCGATCGATCGATCGGGCAAATTGGCTACGATCCCGCTTTCCATCAGCAACTTCGCACCCACAAAGAGCAATCCCAACCCGCTCTATTCCGCTATCAAGAACTCCAACTCGCTAAGCAGCAACATCCTACCGCGCAACAACAATGCCAGCAAACCCAGCAACTAGCGATCGATCGAACTGAAGAAATCCATGCGATCACCAGCGAAATTGTCCAACTTCAACAACATCTCAACCAAATCCCCGATCCTAGTGGCGAGATCTCACAAATTCAAGATCGCTTAAAAGTAGTTCGATCGAGGCTTGATGATTTAATTGGACAAATCGGCAAATTAACCCAAGTGCAACAACAGCTAACAGGATTAATCGCCCAAGCAAAAGCAGCGAGTGAGAAGATCGCGCAGTTAAAACATCGTCAACACATCCATCAGGAATTACAACAAGCCTTTGGCAAGAACGGCATCCAAGCCTTAATGATTGAAACTGTGCTGCCTCAAGTCGAAATCGAAGCCAATCGGATTTTGGCGCAACTGAGTGATAGTCAGTTGAATGTGCGCTTCATCACCCAGAAAGCAGGAAAGAAGGCGGATAAGGTGATCGATACCCTAGAAATTTCGATCGCCGATAATCGTGGCACGCGACCCTATGAGACCTATTCGGGCGGGGAAGCATTTCGGATTAATTTCGCGGTGCGGCTGGCTCTATCTCACATCTTGGCGCAAAGACTGGGTGGCACATTGCAAACTCTGATCATCGATGAAGGATTCGGCACTCAGGATCAAGAAGGATGCGATCGATTAGTGGCGGCAATTAATTCGATCGCGGATGACTTCGCTTGTATTTTGGTGATTACCCATATGCCGCAGTTAAAAGAAGCGTTTAACGTCTATCTCGAAGTCACGAAGACCGATACAGGTTCACAAGTAAGTCTGGTAATTTAATTTTGAAGTGCTTCCGAGCAATCGGCATCGGGCTATTGGCAAAGAGAGTGGCAAGACCAGCTACACTGACATCAATTGAGCAGAGAAGATGATCGCATTAGTTATTGGCGGCACAAGATCGGGTAAAAGCGAATGGGCGGAAATGTTGGCGGCTCGATCGAATAAGTCGGTGATCTATATCGCCACAGGCACAAGTAATGCTGATGATCCAGAATGGCAAGCCAGAATCCAACAACATCGCGATCGACGTTCAGATCGCTGGCAAACCTTAGAAGTGTCGATCGATTTGGCTCAAGCTCTCAAATCCGCTCCACCAGATACTTATTTGCTAGTAGATTCGATCGGCACTTGGTTGGCTAACTTAATCGAACAAGATCTAGAAACTTGGCAGCAAACCGTACAGGAATTTTTCGCTGCGGTCAAAGCTTGTCAAGTCGATGTCACATTTGTTGCCGAAGAAGTTGGAAGTGGCGTTATTCCTGCTTATGCACTAGGAAGGTTATTTCGCGATCGACTAGGCAGTTTAAATCGTCAATTGGGTTCGATCGCCGATGTGGTCTATCTGGTCACAGGCGGACATGCCTTAAATTTGAGTATTCTAGGAGAAAAGTTAAACTAGGATAGTCGATCGGATTCAGTTTAAGAGAACAAAAAATATGCCTCCGACTACTGCGATCGAAAAAGTCACACTCTACGACTTAGAGCAGACTTTTAGCTTACAGGAAACTCACGATCCTACATTCTTTTGGGAGTGTCAGGAAAATCTACCACCTCTAACTGCCGCCGAACAGCAAAGATTAGAACGGGTACAGGCTGCTTATACCAATCTAGAAAGACGTTCTGTACTAGAAAACACAGTCAAGCTTGCCGTGATTGCACCTCTATTAGACCTAGCAGGATTTTTCTTGCCGCCGTTCTATGTCGATACCGAAAAAGAAGTCCAGATTTCGATCGACGATCGAGGGATACAGTTACGTGGTCGAATCGATATCCTAGTTCTCAAACAGCAGATTTGGGTGTTGGTAATTGAGTCAAAACGAGCTGAGCTTTCACTCAAAGTCGGCATCCCTCAAGCCCTATCCTATATGTTGGCAGCACCGTCGATCGAACAGCAATATCCCAGACAGTCGCTCTATGGATTGGTGACAAATGGGAGTAGTTTTATGTTTTTGAAGTTACTACGACAACCTCAAACTCTATATGCGAGATCGAGGGAGTTTCTGCTCAATCAAGATGATGGATTAGGAAAAACTTTGCAAATCATGAAACGACTAGGGGAAATTGTCGGAGCAGGTTAAAATTTTAGCTATGAAGGAAATTAGTAATCAATCAAAGCAATCAAATTCTGAGGCGATCGCGTCATCACCTGAGCCAGAGTTCACACCAATCAAAAATCTGATCGGCTCGGCAATATCCGCCGCATTCTCGACCCTTGCCTATCTTTTTACCCAGATGGTAGCGGTGAAACTTGCCACTACTCCACTCGTTAATACAAGCAACCTCGCAGCAAAGCTAGGTGTTTTGGTACGCACGATCCTGCTGGCACTTGGCGCAGGTGTAACGATGATTTTTGGCATTATTGCGCTCGGACTCGTCCTCCTGACAGGTCAGCAGATCATCCAAGCAATCACCAAGGAAATCGCCAAGAAAAATTCATTAGAATTAGACAAAAAATAAAGCGAGAGACGATTCGATCGTCTCTCGCTTTGGGAGATAGGCTGAGGGCAATAAAACTAATTGCCGCCTTGACTAAAAGTGAGATTGCGATTAGTGGTGACGTTAATCGACATCTTGGGTTCAATTACAGTAGCTTGAGGTGCAGTGGTATTCCCCACAATCACACCAGCCGCCGCCCCACCCAAGATCTTCTCGGTAGAAATGACTCGATCGCCAAGTACTCCCGACAAAATCGCCGCACCAGCCGCCCCGATCGCCGCATCAGTGAGAATGGAACCAGTATTAGTTTCGCGAGGATCTTTCGTATCATTAATCAGAGCTGATTCCGCCCCCATACTAACCGTAGCCCCACGACTAGACAAAGTTCTCGCCACAAACTTAGAGCCGCCACTGACAGGGATAAACTCACCATTAATAATTGCGCCAACAGGAATTACCACAGTGCCATTATTAGCAATTACGTCCTGCTCGACCCGCAACTTTGCCGCCTTGGTTTCGCCATTATTGAGGACTAGGGTTTGATTATCGGCCAGTCTCGTCATAATATTTTGACCAGCAGGCAGATTAATTGTGGTTCTAAATACCTGAGCAACGGGCTGTTGATATACAGGATTTCGGGATATGGGGGTTCTTTTAAAAACAGTAGTTCTAACAGGCAACTGATTGCCATTAATTCTGACTTCAGAGGCATAGCCAGGATTTGCCAAGATGGAGGTAGAGGCAATGCTGGAAGCCAAAGCCAGAATGGAGATGTGATGGAGTTTCATATTCGACCTCATACTAGAGATGTTTCCGTAGGCTAGGACTGTGAGGGGAGACCATAAGTTCCTCAACTTGAGGTTCTCCCCTAGTTACTAGACGCAAACACCTATGCTGCCACAGGAACTTTGACCTGATCGAGTAAGGCTTGCAGCGAATCACCCTCGATCACTTCCGACTCTAAGAGTTTTTCGGCGATTGTTTCGAGCAACTCCTTGTTAGCACGCAAGATTGTCAATGCACTTTCGTGCCCAGATTCGACAATGCCTCGGATTTCCTTGTCAATCAATTCGGCGGTGACAGGACTAACGCCACGACTGCTAGAACCTCCACCTAGAAAATCAGTGCGGCTTTGTTGATATGCCAATGGGCCTAGCACAGTACTCATACCGTAGCTCGTCACCATTTGCTCTGCCATCTCTGTTGCCCGTTGCAGGTCATTTGATGCACCAGTGGTGATGCTGTTAAAGATCAGTTCTTCTGCCGATCGACCACCCAAAAGCGTAGCGATCTGAGCCTGTAACTCTTCTTTACTGAGCAAGAAACGGTCTTCGGTCGGGACTTGTAGGGTGTAACCCAACGCTGCCATCCCACGCGGCACGATCGAAATCTTTTCCACCTTGCCACTACCAGGAGACAGTGCGCCCACCAGAGCATGTCCAACTTCGTGATAGGCAACAATCCGCTTTTCTTTTTCGTTTAAGACACGGCTCTTCTTTTCCAAGCCAGCCACGACACGTTCGATCGCTTCGTTAAAGTCAGCCTGTTTCACGGCATCACGTCCATCCCGCGCCGCTAGTAAAGCGGCTTCGTTGACTAGGTTTGCTAGATCGGCTCCAGCAAAGCCAGAAGTCCGCGTCGCCAGAGCCTTTAAGTCCACCTCAGGATCAAGACTAACTTTTTTAGCGTAAATATTCAGGATTGCCTCACGACCACTTTTGTCGGGTCGATCGATCAATACCTGTCGATCGAATCTACCTGGACGCAGCAGGGCAGGATCGAGCACTTCAGGGCGGTTAGTCGCAGCTAGGACGATCACAGTTTTGCCATCATTACCAAAACCATCCATTTCGGTCAGCAACTGGTTGAGTGTTTGTTCGCGCTCATCATTACCACCAAACATCCCACCACTGGCGCGGGACTTCCCGATCGCATCCAGCTCATCGATAAATACAATACAAGGGGCTTGCTTCTTAGCCTGATCGAACAGGTCACGCACTCGCGAAGAGCCAACGCCGACAAATAATTCGACAAACTCCGAACCAGAAATGCTGAAGAAAGGGACACCTGCTTCACCCGCAACAGCCTTTGCCATCAAGGTTTTACCTGTACCAGGCGGGCCGACTAACAATACGCCTTTAGGAATCTTGGCCCCAATTTTGGTATAACGTTCGGGAGTCTTGAGAAACTGGACGATTTCTTCAAGTTCGGCTTTAGCTTCGTCAACCCCTGCGACATCGCGAAACAGGACTTTAGGTGAATCACCCTCAACGTATACTTTGGCTTTGCTCTTGCCGATTTGCAAGCCGCCAGGCATACCACCACCAGAGTTGCGGCTAAAGAATTGGAAGATACCGACAAAAATCAGGGGCGGAATTACCCAACTCAGTAGCGTCCCAAACCAGCCATTTTTCGCCACAGGCGTAGCGGCAAACTCAACCCCGTTTTGCTCTAGCAGTTCGGGTAACTTCAAATCAAAAATCGGTGTAGTGGCAAACACTTCACCTGGCTTGTCAGGGCTGGGAGTGCGGAGTTGATAGTTGATCTGATCTTGAGCGATCGAGACCCGTGCCACTTCATGCTCTTCGATTTGATGGATAAACAAGCTGTAAGGTACACGCGGAATTTGGGGTCCAAACAGATTTGGTAAAAACAAGTTAATCACCAGCAAGACGCTGCCAATCAATAACAAGATGTTGCCAATCCGCCGTGACTGAGGCATTTTCGGTTGTTCTTTAATCGCCATTATTTTAGGGGTTTTTGTAAACTTTTGTAAACTGTACTAATTATCAATTTTAACCAGCCATATGTCGATCGGCTATGTTTAGTAATTACCGTACTCGATCGAAGGTCAGTGTTAAATTTCTTTCTAACCTTCAGCTTAGAACTCTCTTCGCAAATAACCTACAAATTGAACGAAGTTGAAACAATCTTTGATTCCCATATCAGATCGTAGAATACGATCCTGAGATCCCCGACTTTTAAAAAATTCGGGGATCTCAAGCTGTAAGCCAAGAACTTGGATTAACTACGAATCTGGACTGGCATAATCAGATACGTCATCTTTAACGCCCCGATCGGCGTGAGAATCGCAGGACTAGTCGCATTATTCAGTTGGATTTGGATTTCGTTACTGGATAGAGCTTTTAGCCCATCAACCAGATATTTGACATTAAAGGCAATATCTAAATCCTTACCAGAAATTTGGGCAGGAATGGATTCTTGACCAGTCGCCACATCAGGAGCTTCGACCGAGATCGTAATCTCTTGATTGGTGGCATCGATCGAAAGCTTGACGATATTATTCTTTTGATCGGCTAGAACTGCAATTCTTTCTAAAGCTGAGATAAACAGTTTCCGCTCTAAGGTAATTTGTCGCTCAAATTGAGTTGGGATTAGTTGACGATAATTGGGATAACTTCCATCCAATAAGCGAGATGTCAGAGTTTGATTCGCCGAGACAAAGATCATTTGGGATTGATCGAATTTGACTGCGATTGCACCTTCAGTCTGATGAGCCAGCATTCGTTCTAACTCTCGTAAGGCGCGAGATGGAATTGTCACCTCTAAACTGGGAGCTTGCTTTGAGCTTGAGGCTGGCAGATCTTCATCCAAGAATTTAGTTTGGACAACCGAAAGTCGATGCCCATCCGTGGCAGCAAATTCTAAATGGTCGGCATCAGCCGTGACATGAACACCTGTCAGGACTCTTTTTGTTTCATCAGTTGAAGTCGCAAACAAAGATGCACTTAATCCGAGCAGCAGGGATTCTACAGGCAAATAGGTTGTCTTGCCATCTCGATCGATTTGCGGCAGTTCAGGAAACTCTTGCACAGACATCCCATGCACTTGATAGCGACCAGAACCACAGATCACAGATGCGACAACTTCACCTTCAGCAATGCTCAAAGTCACATCCTCATCAGGCAGCCGAGAGACAATATCCCCCAATAGCCTTGCTGGTAGAGTAAAAGAACCAGACTCCTCAACTTGGGCAGGAAAACTCACCAAAATGCCCAAATTAAGGTCAAAAGCCGTCAAGCTCAAGGTTTGAGTCTTCTCATCCGCCGCCAGCAGGATGTTTGCTAAAACGGGGTGGGAAGGGCGTGAAGCCACAGCACGACTGCAAAGAGACAAGTTGGAAGCAAGTTGATTTTGGGAACAAACGAGTCGCATAGGATCTGAACTGGTCTAGTGAGTTTGATGAATTGAGAGTTTTGAAATCGATCGAGAAACAATCTAGAAATATTTGAAAAAATTTAGACTTGAAAAAACTTTGGTTTGTAGGGGTTCATACTAACACCCCAAGTTCGAGCTGACCAGAAGGCTAAAAAATAAACTTTTTTGTGTCGCCCTCTTAATTTCTATAATATTTTATAAAAACTCTTGATAGTAGTAGTAGGGGCTGTGGAAAATGTGGAAAACTCAAAGAAACTTAGATAAAACAAGGCTTCTCAGGTTTTCAGCCTGTGGAAAACCCTGTGGATAAACTGGCTAGTTTTCCACAGGGTATAAATACCTATTAAAAGTTTTCCACAGTAGGGTGGGTTTTTTCCACAGAAAGTAGCAGTTTTTCCACAAAAAATCTAGGGTTTTCCACAGGTTTTCCACAGGTAAAATTAGCCTTTTGGGCAAAGTTAACAAAAATTTACATAGAAATAAGTGAAGGTGCTTTTACGATCGTTTGTGGTTATATGTAGCCTTGTCGATCTGTAGATTCAAGCTCAGATGCTCTCTACAGTTGGGGTTAACGTTAATAAAGCTACCGTAGTTTCTGTGGGTGATGGCGACACGAGATCGAGATGGGATCGGTTGTGAGAAGTAAGCTTTCAAAGGGGATTATGAAAAATAATAGGTTGGAGAGAAGTAATTTTGGCGCATAAGAAAAAGTTGTCTTTTGAACAGCAAGTTGCCCGACTAGAAGAGATTGTGACAATTTTAGATCGAGGTACAGCACCGATCGAAGAACTGCTGCGACTCTATCAAGAAGGAATGTCATTGTCGCAACAATGTCGGACTTATTTAACTGAAGCCGAACAAAAAGTGGTGCTGATCGATCGACAGAATGTTTCACTGGATGATAAATTATCAAACTCCGATCGTGAATTAGATACAGATCGGTCAGATGATTTTGAAGATGATCGTCTGCCCAATTCCACCCTCTTTAGTTTGGATGACGATGATTTTTAGCTCTGGTTTTATGATTGGATTCGATAATTCACAGGATGTCTGATGAAACGAGATCGAATCAGGTGGTAAAGATTGATAGCAGGATGCGCGACTTCCTTAGCCCCTAGATCCCCAATTTTGGGGACTTTAATTTTCAGAACCCCCAGAATTGCGATGCACTGAGCTTGTCGAATTGGGGGCTGGGTAGATTCTTTAAAGGATAATCTCCTTACATCTTTTCGATCGTCTTGATGCCCAGCAAATTTAAGCCTAACTTTAAAGTTTTAGCAGTGAGATCGCAGAGCATCAAGCGAGATGTCCGTTCTGGCTCTGGAGCTTGAAGCACGGGACAGAGATCGTAGAACTGATTAAACTTCTGGCTTAGCTCAAATAGATACTGACAGAGACGGTTGGGAAGTAGATCCTCGCCGATCGAATCAATCACTTCCGCTAGTTGGATCAGATGTTTTGCTAACACTATTTCTGGTTCAGTCGTGAGATGGATTGCTTGACTAGGAGATATTCGATCGAAGTCGATGTCACCTTTTCGACTGATGCCGCGAATTCTCACATAAGCATAGAGTAGATATGGAGCCGTATTTCCTTGCAGAGCCAGCATCTTATCGTAGCTAAACACATAGTTGCTGGTGCGATTTTGCGCTAAATCGGCATACTTGACCGCTCCCAATCCCACCGCTTCGGCGACTTCCTGCTTAAATTCCTCCGACCGATCGGGATTGCGAATTTCTAAATCGGCTCTCACTCTGTCGATCGATTCATCTAACAAACTTTTGAGCGTCACGGTGTCGCCCGATCGAGTCTTCAGTTTTTTGCCATCCTCGCCCTGTACCAGTCCAAATGGCACATGGGTGACGCGCACCCGATCGGTCAACCATCCTGCTCGTCGTGCCACCTGAAAAAACTGGGTAAAGTGAGATGACTGCCCCATATCGGTGACGTAGATGATTCTCTGCGCTCGATCTTTGGTAATTCGATATCTCAAAGCTGCTAAATCAGTTGTAGCATAGTTATAGCCACCATCCGATTTTTGGATAATTAGTGGTAATCGTTCTCCTTCTTTATTCGAGAATCCTTCGAGGAATACGCATAAAGCCCCCTGACTCTCTTCTAAAAGACCGAGCGAGCGCAAATCTTCTACGATATCTTGCAGACCAGAATTATAGAAAGATTCACCACGTTCTTGAATTTGGATATCCAAAGTATCGTAGATTTTCTGGAATTCTCGACGAGACTGATCGCAGAGTAACTGCCATGCCAGCTTTGCCTGTGGCTCTCCCGATTGCAGATCTACTACTGCGGCGCGAGATCGCTCCTTAAAGTCTTCATCTCGATCGAATCTCAATTTAGCAGCCCGATATAGTTCCACCAGATCGCCTAACACCAGAGCATCCGACTTTACCAATGCTTCGGGATACACTTCTTTGAGATAGGTGATTAACATGCCAAACTGTGTGCCCCAGTCGCCGACATGGTTGAGCCGCAGGACATCATGCCCCTGAAATTCTAAAATGCTGGCGATACAATCACCGATGATCGTCGATCGCAAGTGACCGACATGCATTTCCTTCGCAATATTAGGACTGGAGAAATCAACAATCACCCGTTCTGGATGCTTAGTCGGCAAAATCCCCAAGCGCGGATCGGTTTGGATTTCGGTGAGTCGAGCTTCTAGATATGCCAACTTGAGTTTGACATTGATGAATCCCGGCCCATCAATCGTGGGTCGATCGCAGAGGTCGTCGATCTGTAAATGCTCGATGATTCGATCGGCAATTTGACGTGGTTGCTGTTTGAGTTGCTTCGTCAAACCAAGCGCAGCATTACACTGATAATCGCCAAACTTGGGATCTTTGCCATTTGTCACCGATGGATCGAAACTCGCAAATTCTTCACCAAAAGCCGATACACAAGCTTGGGTGAATCTCGTTTTTAATTCTGATAATACTGAATTAGCCATTTGCTCATTATAAATGTCGATGCGACCAGAATCGAGATTAAACCACCAAAAATCGATAAATTTAGGATCGATCGAGGTTGTTAGAATTGGGTGTTAAAATCGTTGAAATCAGTGTTAGCTCAAGAGGACATCGCTATGATTACCGCCATTCCTAAAACTAGGGTCACTTTTGCTGATTACCTCACCTATTTCGATCGATCGGACACAAAACATGAATTAGTAGATGGAGAGCTGGTTCCGATGGCAGTGGCAACAGGCAAGCATGGAGAAATAATCGATCGACTTTACAGAATAATTGATGCTGAAATTGGGCGACTAGATCGATCGTGGATAGTGAGGCAAGGGCAAATAGCAGTGCGTTGTCCGCGTGGACTTGGTTTAGATACCGCACGTATCCCTGACATCACGGTGATGTTGCGTGAAGAATGGTTATCTTTGCAAGAAAGAGAAGCTGTGATTGGGTTTGACTTGACCGCGCCGCTATTAGTAATCGAAGTAGTCAGCCCATCCACGAAATCCACTGATTATCGAGCCAAGCGCACCGAATATGCCGCCCGTGACATTCTCGAATATTGGATAGTTGATTATTTGGAGTCGAAAGTATCAGTTTTAGTGTCTTCGGATGGTTGGTATGATGTGTCAGAATTTGATGCAGGTAATCCCATCGTTTCTCCACTGTTTCCCGAACTTCTATTAACTCCTGAGCAAATCTTCTCAATCTAATTGAGGTAAGACCAAAATGCTACAAACATCATCTAAAACGCTGACATTAGCAGAATTTCTCCAACTATCGGAAACGAAACCTGCGAGTGAATACATTGATGGTCAAATTATCCAGAAGCCAATGCCACAAGGGAAACACAGTGCTATTTAAGGAGAATTTGTCACTGCAATCAATGCTGTAGTTAAGCCTAATCACATCGCTCGTGCTTTCCCTGAATTACGGTGTACTTTTGGAGATCGATCGACTGTACCTGATATCGCAGTGTATAGCTGGAGCAGGATTCCCCGCGATCCGACAGGAGAAATTGCAAATACGTTTTCTGCTGCACCAGATTGGACAATTGAAATCTTATCTCCAGATCGAAGTCAAGTAAAGGTAACGAAAAATATCCTGCATTGCTTGAAGCATGGAACCCAGATGGGATGGTTAATCGATCCAGATGAGCAAGCTGTGTTTGTCTATCGTCCTAAGCAAGAAACGGAAGTATTTGATGAATTCGATCGAGTTCTCCCTGTGCCATCATTTGCAAGTGAGCTAAAGCTGACAATCAAGGATCTGTTTGCTTGGCTTTCAGAGTAGATTATTGGTAATCGATCGACTAGAGCGAAGATAGCGAAGGTGTAGGCAATAATTTATACCTATACTGCTAAATTCTTCTCTCGATCGGCGGTAAAAGCAACACAGGCTTTGATGTCTTCTAGGGTGAGTTCAGAAAAGTCTTCCAATATTTCGGCTTCTGTCATCCCACCTGCTAAATATTCTAAGATGTCGTATACCGTGATTCGCATTCCCCGAATACACGGCTTGCCACTTCGTTTCCCAGGCTCGATTGTAATAATGTCATGGTAGTCCATAATTTTTTTTATTTAATTTTTTGCATTCATCCTAACACCTTAAAATTTGGTCGAGTTGGAGAGGTTAGGGTTTTGCCCGTTGCTTCGTAATCTTCAATTAGGAGTTCCAATACCTCTTGGGCATTAGCGATCGACTTTTCATATGTCTCGCCATGAGTAAAATTTAGTGTCGTTCGTGAATTGATTTACAATCCCAAAAGTATCCAGACCCAACCGTTAAAACTTGCTCAGTTGGCATAAATAACTCCCAATAGGCAAGCCCTGAATCATCATCTAAATTTGGCTCTAAAATCAGTTGATAATTATCTTCAAATCCTAAAGTTAAGCCAACAGTTTCTGCGTCAACAATAAGTTCGTTTAATTTTTTGTTTTCCAACTGCTTGATAACTTCCTTAGCAAATAGAATCTCTTCACCAGTATCATCTTCAGACGTAGATACTAAAACTCGATCGATATGTTTTAAAGTCCAAGGTGTTGCCCTCGCCCCAAATCGCCAACTACCTTTAAGTAAATGCGCTAATTTCGGATGATCGCAAGGAGTCATTTCTCCAAAGTCTAACTCCAATTCATCGCCATAGCTAAATGATATCTGACGGCAGATTTCGCCAATCATCGGCTGAGTAATCATGGAAATAATTCTTGCTAGATCTGGCTTAATTTGTGGATTAGTAGCTAACAAAGATACCGTTGCCATATGTTTTAACTCTCTTCAAAATCATGTAAAAACTCTTCAGCTTTCTGGCGAAGTTCTTCCCAAGTGAAATCTCCTTTGGCATTTAAAGTCCCGCCATAACTGCTCGCTTTTTCTTGCTCCAAAAATTTGCCAAATAATTTTCTAACTTGCCATGACATATTAAATTCTTTAGCGATCGAGTTAATCTGTTTAATATCAAGCTTTTTACCCATGAATGCTTTAAAGCCAGATTTACCTAGAGCTTAGCATAACGCTTTATTAAGTTTTTCCATCCACTGATACATCTTTACTGCTTTGGTGTGCCGTTGTGACGATCGCTATGCTATTTGTGGAGTTGTCGGAGATGGTTAGGGTTTTGCCCGTTGCTTCGTAATCTTCAATTAGGAGTTCCAATACCTCTTGGGCATTAGCGATCGACTCTTCGTATGTCTCGCCATGCGTAAAATATCGCTGTAGTTCGTGGGCAAATTCAGGTAGCTCCACCAAATAGCAATCATCTTCGTCTGACCAGATAATATTAATGCGGTACTTGTGCTTCATTATTCTCTTCAAAACCTAGCTCGATACAATGGGCGTGATTTGCAGGAAAATCCGAGATAGCGAGAGAAAATTTGATGTTTACCTAAACAATTACACTCTCTTTGGTAATCTGAATATATTCTAATTTCACAGAATTTTTTACTTACCCACAGGATTAATTTTATGGACCCTGTAACTGCGATCGCTGCTGCTGAAATTGTCAAACTTGCTTTTAGTGAGTTTGCTAAGGCTGGAGCAGGGGAACTAGCGAAGAAATCTGTCGGTGGCGCGATCGACTTGGTAAAAAATCTGCGCGACAAGATTAAAGCCAAGTTTCAAGGGAACGAACGTGTAGAGAAGGCTTTGGCTGAAGTCGAGCAGCAAGGCACACCAGCCGCACTAGAGAAGGTGACAAAATATCTAGACCTTGAGTTGGATGAGGATGAAGCATTTGCTACGGAAGTACGGCAGATTGCCCAACAGATTATCAACATCCAGAATCAAAATAACTCAAATCGCGAGTACAACAACTACGGACGTGACCAAATAAATATCGAGAATATCCAAGGTAATCCCACAATTGGCGGATCGTAACCATGTCTCGGCAGTTTGACAACCGTGGACGCGACCAAATTAATATCGAATGGGGTAATTTCCCGATCCAGCACCCTACCCGTCCGCGTAACGAGCAATTGCTTTTACAGCAGGTAGAACAAGAAGTTAACTTGCGATTGGAGCAGTCGTTGCACAACCGTGTCTTCGTGACGTTGGATAAGGAAGCTCACCCAGAGCAAGTAAAGCGTCTATGGGATACGGAAGTTAAAATTGGGGCAAAACCTCCTGTTCCTATCCAATCAGAAACGAGCCTTCTAAATGTGTTTGAGCAACCAGAGATTGCTGGACAAATGCTAATTTTGGGCGATCCTGGTGCAGGAAAGACAACCACGATGCTCGACCTCGCGAAACCGTTGGTTGATAAAGCGGAGCAAGATCCTAACGAGCCGATTCCAGTGCTAGTGAACCTCTCTAGTTGGCAAGATCCGAAACAGTCAATGCCTGACTGGTTAGTAGAGGAACTGAAATCGAAGTATGGAGTGCCAAAAGATGTTGGCAAGAAATGGCTAGAAGATAAACTGCTATTGCCGATGTTGGATGGATTGGATGAAGTTAAGCCAGAGCATCAGGAATCTTGTGTACAAGCGATTAACCTATGGTTGCAAGGAGATTTAAGACCAATATCTATAGTGGTGTGTAGTCGCAGAGAGGAATATGCCAACTATCAAGCGCAACTAAACCTGAATGGAGCAATTCTGCTACAAGCTTTAACGAATCAGCAGATTCAAGTCTATCTATCTGGTGTGAATCGAACTGAACTATGGCAGATTTTAGAACAGGATACAGAGCTACTGGAATTAGTCAGAACACCACTCTTACTAAGCATTACAATTCTTTCCTATGCCGAACTCTCTTTGCAGAAATGGCATGAACTGACTTCTACAAAGCAACGGGTAGAACCTGTCTCTTATACACATCTCCGAGCCCACGAGACTAAGGCGAATCTCGTATGCCGTCTTCTGCTTG
>ENA-ORBV01005386-ORBV01005386.1-microbial-mat-metagenome-genome-assembly--contig:-NODE-5386-length-23616-cov-34.839798_pt1 | contig 23616 bp, 15 predicted proteins | sample MGYA00237777_ERZ505514 | MGnify/ENA primary metagenome ERZ505514 (study PRJEB26160, sample SAMN06269048) | microbial mat metagenome | isolation source: Oligotrophic lake microbial mat | place... | reverse complement strand
CACCGCGATGAACGAACCATGCTGTGGTCTACCTGGCGACGCGAACACCAGGCCATCGCAAAGCGATGCCACTACGCGAGACGAAAATACGATGCGCTACTGTAGTACTAACCGGTTCCTAACCGGTTCCAAACCGTTCCTTGGTGGTACCCTTTTGGACGTTCCGCGCGCCGACTCGGTTCCGAGCACGACGTTTCACGCTGGGGGGTCGGGGTGCTTATTGCGCAGGTGGAAGACCCCCCCGCCGAGGACTCGGCGCGGCGAATTGGCAAGCCCGGACGGGTCGCCGTCAAACAAGATGCCACACCCGCGCAGCCCCATCCGTTGCGGCCGCCGGGCACTTGGCCCGGCGCGAGCGTTCGGTTAATGCTATAACCGAACATTAACCGAAAACAAGCACAAAATAAAAATACTTTTTTGACACTGTTCTGGGGCGCATCGCGCCGGCGTTCCCAATCAGCCGCGCCACCCGGCAGGGCAATCGAATGTGCTGCGATTAACGAGCCGCACGCGTCAGCGACCCATTGTATTTCTGCGGGAATCGGTCGCGGTGCTGCTGGAATCGGGTCGCTGACGCTCGCCGCTCGTTACATGCGTTTGCGCTGCACCACGCGGCGGTAACGCGGCTCATGCTCCCGATGCCGGGTCAGGGTCTACCTGATATTGATTCGCCACGACGCGCCGATGATGTTCACCGCGGGCGATCGCCACAATCCCCTGCTTAACGGGAGTTGATCATGCAGCTATTTCTCGCAGCCAATGTTCAAGATTCGGATGAGGGCACAGATGCAAGTTTGTCTCAATCCGATTGCAACCATCTTTCGCTGGGCCTTACCGCGCGTTGGTTCGAGCAGTTGCGCACGGTGCGGCACCGTATTCAACGCTGGCTTCCGGCGGTGCAGGGTTTGCCTTTGTGGTCGTACAACGCCGGCGATCTGGTGAAAACGATCGACTCGCTTCAGCAATTTCTGGATGAAGTGGGCGAGGAGATCGCGCAGTTCTCCGACCCGCTGGCACCGTTTCCCCGCGCCGCGGTGGAAAAGATGGACCGCAAAATTCGGGACGTGACGCGCATTACGCGCCGGCTCGAACAAGCGCTGGCCGACGCGGCGGTGGCGGCGTGAGGCAGCTACGCCGCCTTAGGAATTCGCGAGAACGAAATTTTCGCTCGATATCCCAGCGATGCGAGCACGCGCAGCAGCACGTCCGTTGAAATGCCGGAAATGTTGTGATTCATCATTGCGGTTACGCGTGAACGGGCAGTCCCGGCGAGCTTGGCAACGTCGGCATGCGTGAGGCCGGTTTCTTCCACTACTTCAATAATCTTTGAAGCGAGCCCGCGGCGAGTGCGCATTTCCTCCACATCAGCCTTCGAAAGTCCAAGTGCTTTCCCAAGCTCAGCAGCGTTTCGGGCGACGATTAATTTTGCCTTAGCCATTCAACACCTCAAATAAACGCTTCCTGGCGAGTTCAATTTCTGACATTGGCGTCTTCTGCGTCTTCTTCTGGAATGCATGAAAGACAATGACGCCGCTGTCGGCTTTGACGATGTAAAAGACGCGAAATGCCCCATCACCACCGCGAATCCGTAGCTCTTGAGCGCCGGCGGCCACGGATGGCATAGGTCGAGAGAGCGGCATCCAAAGCGTCGCACCATACTGAATATCTTCGATCGCGCCACCGATGGACCGACGCACATCCGGCGGGAAGCCCTTGATCGTCGCACGTGCCTTGGAATGGAAAATTGCCGGTCGCACACCTTGAAAATGTCTCACATTCAAGACGTACCGTCAATCCCCTTTTGCTTGTCAGGTCAGCCGATATTTCCGCTTCGCGTGCTTCTCCAGCAGTGCAACATTTTTGAGATTGGCTTTGATCAGCACGTCGGCGGCGTCGCCCAGGACGGGCACAATCCCGACGACCAGATCAAGCCCCAGGTTGGCCCACATACGCAGGATCACCGCTCGGCCGAGACCGTGTTTGCGCGCCAGGAAGATCGGGTACAGCCCGATGCCCATCGAGGCGACGTCGCCCACCACCGGCACCAGACCAAAAATGGCATCCAGCCCGAATTTGATCCTGCCTACTTCGAACTGCGCATCCATCAACTGCGCCACGAAACGGGCGGCGGCCAGATCGGCTTCAATACTCGTACCGCCGACGGCGCGGCGGACATCGACTCGGACTGTTTCCATACCTAAGTATTCGTTCGATCCGGCCCATTGTTCAAGTGATTCCACAAATCTATTTTCATTGGAATCACATTCTCGCACCGCTACAATATGGGGTTATGCAAAACAGGGCTGTTATTGAAGGTTTGGAACGCCGGCAACTGCTCGCCGCCGCCATCCGCGGAACGGTATTTGTCGACGCCGATCGCGATGGCAATTTCGATGCCGGCGAAGCAACCGTCGCCGGACGAACGATCTACAGCGACAAAAACAACAACGGCCGGCTCGACACCGGCGAAACCTCGACCGTCACGAATTCATCGGGCGCTTACCAACTGACCAATCTGGCGGCGGGCACGTACAAAATCCGCCAGATTCTGCCGGCGGGGTTTTCACAGACGTCTCCCGCGAACAACTACGGCAACAACGCCACGCTCACCGCCAACCAGACCAAAACCGGTATGAACTTCGGCACGATTTCAGTCGAAACAAACCCGCTGGGAATCAGCATTGCCGCGGCGTTCGCGTACGCGCAAACGGCGCTCACGCGCACGATGAATGATATCGGCAATAACGCCAACACGTTCGTCGAACGCACCCGCACCGACGGCACATGGAAAACCGTCAACGCCAGCCATTGGACCGCCGGCTTTCTGGCCGGCACGATGTGGCAGATTTATGATAACGTCGGCACGAGCGCGTGGCGATTGAATGCGACCAAATGGACGACGCCGCTGGCTTCGCAGGTGAATCAGGCCGGCGATTTAGCGTTCAAATTCATCACTACTTATTTGCCGCTGTGGAAATCGAGCAACGATCCGGCGCATCTGAAGGTGCTGCTCGACGCCGCCGCCTCGAAAAATCGGCAGTGGAATGAAACCGTCGGCGCGTTTCGCACGACGTGGTTCAACAGCCGCAGCGGAAACCCGCGCGCCAACTTCGCGGTGCTGATGGATATGACCACCGACATGGAACTGCTGATGTTCGCCGGGAAGCAGACGGGCAATCAGCAGTACATCGATCGCGCCATCGCGCACACGCAAAAGGTGATCGCCAACCAGGTGCGAGCCGACGGCAGCATCAGCCAGTTCGGCATGTACGATAGTGCCAACGGCGATTTCATTCTGCAGGAAACGTATCAAGGCTATAGCAACCAAAGCACGTGGAGCCGCGGGCAGGCGTGGGCGATTCAATCCTTGAGCACGATGGCAAGAGAAACCGGCCGGGCCGATTTCGCATCGGCGGCGAAAAAAGTGGCGGACTATTTCATCGACAATTCCCCCGCCGACTTCGTGCCCTATTGGGATTTTAATCATCCCGATATCCCCAACACCTATAAGGACAGCAGTGCGGCCGCCGTCGCCGCCAGCGGAATGCTGGAGCTTTCCAAGTTGCTGACCGATCCGACTGAAAAAGCCAAATACAAAACCGCCGCCGAAAACATTCTTAAATCGCTTTTAAGCCCGTCATATTTCGCACAGGGCACAATCCACCGCGGGCTGATTCAGCACGGCGCGGTAAACATCCCCAACGACCAATACGGCCGCGACAGTTCGGTGATCTACGGGGATTATTATCTGCTGAAGGCAATGAACCAGTGGCGGGCAATGGCGGCGTAGCCACGACAATCCCACAGGCGCATCGCGAAGAACCCGAACAACGAGCCGCGAGCGTCAGCGGCCGGATTACTGCAGTGAAGTGAGGCCTCCGGTCGCTGACGCTCACGGCTCGGTATATCGTGCTCAAATGACGACGCCATGCGACAACAACGCCAGTTTCCCTGGCACGCCGGAAAATTTCAGCATCGTCTGCATCGCGCAAGCCAATATCGCGCGCCGCCAATGCCAGGATGCCGAATTTCGTGTGCAGCCATCCCGCCAATGAAGGAGCCAGTTGGGAATCAATCCATAGAGTCATGCCACGAGCACCGGGTGATTTAATCGACGCGAGGCAAATTTCAAGCACGCTTGAACGTCTTCGGATTCAAGATCGGGCAGTTCAACCAAAACCTGCTGCGGAGTGAGGCCCGATGCGAGAAGATCAAGCACATCCGAAACGCGGATGCGCATTCCACGGATGCACGGCCGCCCCCCGCATTGCTCCGGGCGGGTGGTGATGCGATCGAGTAGTTCAGCCATGATCGGTGCCTTTCGAATGTCAGTTTTGATTTATTGTATCAGGTTTTGCTTCGATCGGCGTGCCGAAGTCGGGGCATCTTTGGGTGCTGGCGCGAAGGTCGTAGTTCGCCGACCCATCGGCTGCGTTCGTTTGGCAAACCCATTGGAACCCTCACCCCAACCTTCTCCCGGCGTACCGGGCGAGGGAACCATTCATCACACCGCCTCCAGCCGCTCCCGCTTATCCATCTCCAATAACGCCGACACGATCGGTTCCAGTTCACCCGCGACCACTTTATCGAGGTTGAAGTTTTTTTCTCCGCCGCCTTCGCCGCCTAGGCGGTGGTCGGTGCAGCGGTTTTGGGGGAAGTTGTAGGTTCGGATGCGCTGGCTGCGGTCGCCGCTGCCCATTTGGCTTTTGCGCATGCCGGTGACGGCGGCGTGTTGTTTGGCTCGCTCGGCCTCGTACAGCGTGGCGCGCAGCAACGCCCAGGCGCGTTCTTTATTTTGCGTCTGGCTTTTGTGCTCGGTCATTTTCAGCGTCTGGCCGGTGGGTTTGTGGCGGATGAACCAGCCGGTTTCCACTTTGTTCACGTTCTGCCCGCCGGGCCCGCCGCCGCGGCAGCCGAATTCTTCGATGTCTTTGGGGTCGATCTTGATCTCCACATCGGGCAGTTCCGGCAAAATCGCTACCGTGGCGGCGCTGGTGTGGATGCGGCCCTGGGTTTCGGTTTCCGGCACGCGCTGCACGCGGTGGCCGCCGGCTTCGAATTGCATGTGGCGGTAGGCGCCGTTGCCTTTGATGTTGACGATGACTTCCTTCAACCCGCCGCGTTCGCTGACCGAATGATCGGAAGTATCAAACCGCCAACGGTTTACTTCGCAGTACTTGCGATACATTTCGTACAAATCGCGCCCGAACAGCGCCGCCTCTTCGCCGCCGGTGCCGGCGCGGATTTCCAGGAAAAAACTGTCGACTTTGTTGTCTTCCGCGGCGACGAATTCGTCTTTCAGGCGCTCTAAGAGATCAGCGGCTGCCGCCGCTGCGTGGGGGAGGTCGTCCTGCGCCATTTGCGCCATTTCGGCATCACTTGCCGAGGCCATTTCGCGCAGTTCCTTCACGCCGTTTATCGCCTTGAGCAGCGCGCGATAGCGGTTGACGAGCGGTTCGAGCCGGCCGGCTTCTTTGGTGATGGGGACGAGTTTGGCGGGGTTGGAAACCAGATCGCCGTCGTTGAGCAGTTTCTGAAGCTCATCGAACCGTGCGGCGGAATCATCAAGACGGCGCGTCAATGCTGCGGGGATGGATAGATCGGTCATCAGTGGGGTGTAAGTTGTTGGTTGTTGGTTGTTGGTTGTTGGTTGTTGGAGATGGCAGGGCCGACAAAAATACTGTCGTTTGTCAGCCCGAAGCGTACTCGCGAGGGAACTACACGTCGTCGTTACCTCGCGCACTCCTCGGGGTGACAATGCTGCGAACATTCGTGTGAGCTGATGTTGAAGTCGCTAATACCGATGGCGAGGCATGCGAGGATTGTACGGTTATCGGCCGCAATTTGCGACGATGGGGATGCTGATAGTGCCGCGGCAAGCCGCGTCGCTAAACGGTCGAACTTGACGACGTGAGCACGTTTACCGCGCCTGCGTTACCGATTGTCCGAAGCGACCGCACGCGCGACACGATGTTCGCGGCGCGGCGCGGCGGCATGGTGGCGCTGGCGGCGGTGGTGATCGGCATCGCGTGCTACAGCCGGCTGACCTACCTCACGCTTCCATTCGACGGCGACGGCGGAATGTTCGCGTACATGGGGAAGCTGACCCTCGAAGGCGGACGTTTTGGCGGAGACCTTGTTGACAATAAATTTCCCACCGTCGGTTTGATGACCGGTGTTTTCTATCGAGTGTTTGGCAACTATTGGCCGGGTTACGTCGTCACGCAACTTTTGATGACCGTGGTTGCTTCGTGGGTGCTAAGCCGGCAAGCGGCTAAGACGTTTGGCGAATACGCACGATGGCCGATGCTGCTTTACGGCATCGTGCTGATGAATATCAACTCGGTCGTTATCGCCGGGTTTCAGTTGGAAACAATTCAAGCATTTTTTGCGTGCATTGCGGCGGCGTGCTGTTTGGCTTCGCTTTCGTCACTCGATCGACGCGATGCGCTGGCGGGTGGGCTTGCTGCGGGGTGCGCGGCGCTCGTCAAGCCTACGGGCGCTGGTGTGCTGGGGGCGTTTGTCATTGCGATTTGTTTTGTGTTTTTCCTAACGAACCTGCAGCTAAGCCGCAAGCGGCAGATGGGCGCGCTTCTGCTTTCGGGCGCGGTGGGGTTTATGTTTCCGGTACTGGTTGCCGTGCTGTATCTGCACGAGTCGGATCAGCTTCGGTTGATGCCATCCATCGCGCGACAAATCGCCGAATACGCTGCACAAAGTTCGTTCGCGTGGGACGACCTGATGCGCCCCGCGATTCTTCTGGCACTTTTCGGTGTCGCATTGCTGATTCGAGGGTGGGTGTATCGCCGGCCGGTGCATCGAGAGACGTGCGTTGCGCCGATTCACGCGTGGCTGTTTGTCATCGCCTGGCTCGCCATCGAACTCACCGGCATCCTCATGCAGCGGCGGATGTACGCCTACCACTTCCTTCCGCTGTGCGCGCCGGCGGCGCTGCTGTTTGCGGCCATTCCCAGGCGCGCGACGATTGCCCAACTCGCCGGCCCGCTGGCGTTGCCGGTGATTTTTTCCGTATGGGGCGCCGCCGACACGCTGCGCGTCGCCACCGACCAACCGCCGAATTGGCCGGCGGTGGCGAGTTGGCTCGATCAGCACACGCTGCCCGGCGAGCGCATCTGGCGCGATAACACGCCGCAGATTCTCTTGAATACCGATTTGCGTTCGGCATCGCGCATGCAGTTGTCGTTCGTGTTTCAGAACAGCAACAGGGCGCCCGCGCATTTCAGCGACATGCTCATCGACGACTGGCGTCACACCCGCCCGCGTTACATCGTCCTGCCGGCAGACCTGCCGGAGTACATCGAGCGGCATTGCAAATACGTCAACGAACTGGCGCGTATCCCGGCGCGGCAGGCAAGCTTTCGTAGCGCATGGCACGCTATGACGACTTTTGTAAGCGAACGATACGAAGCGGTGGCGGTCGTGGGTGACGAGCGGGTGTGGCAAATCAAAGGGAGGAAATGATGACGGCATTTTCTGGGAGAGTCACCGTTCCCATTGCCACGTCGATGCAGCGAAGCGGCAAGCCGCGTGAATCGGTTGCTACTCCTGCTGCTACTTCGCGATGGCTGGGCGGTGCGCAAATTCTCTCGCTCGCGGTGCTCGGGGGCGCGGTGGCGATCAACGACGGGCGATTGCACTGGCAGGCGCTGCATTGGCTGGCGATGGCCGTTCTCGCGCTGGCCGGTGGGATGATTCTGTGCCGCGGGCGGATCACCAGCCTGGCCACCCCGCGCATGCTGCACAGCGCGATGCTCTTGATCATCACCGCAAACCTGGTCCACCTGGCCGTCGGCGGGACGACCAACATCGGCCCGATGAGCGTGCCGCGCGTGGCAATGCTCGCGTGTCTGTTGACGATTAATATCGGCCTGATCTTTGCGCTGGCGACTCGCCTGCGAACGCTGGGCGTGGGCCTGATGATTGGCGGATTCGGCGCAGCGGCGTGGGCGATGGTGTGGACCGCGCCGCACGTCCGCATCGACGTGTTGGCATTTCAACGGGAATCGTCCGCGGCGCTGCTGAATGGGCAGAACCCCTACCACGCGCGCTATCGCAACGTCTATCACCCCGACACCGAGTTTTACGGCACAGGTTCAACCACGCCCGACGGCTGGCTGACGTATTCCTTTCCCTATCCGCCGGCGAGTTTGCTTTTATCACTGCCCGGGGCGCTGGCGGGCGACGTTCGCTATTCGCAAGCCGCCGCCATCTGCCTTGCGGCGCTTCTGCTGGTGGCGGCGGGAAGAAATCAAACGGCGATCCTGGCGGCCGGGCTGCTGCTGACGTCGCCGCGCTTGCTTCACGTGGTGCAAATGGGGTGGACCGAGCCGCTGCTGATCTTCCTCGCCGCCGCTGTGATTTATGCGGCGATCCGGGCGCGGTGGATGCTCTGGGCGGCGATCGGTGCGTTCCTGGCCAGCAAGCAATATCTCGTGCTCGCCGTACCGCTGCTTCCGCTGCTGCGCGGCGCGCGAGAAACCTCGGGTCGCTTCTGGAAAATGATCGTCCTGGCCGGCGTGCTGGCGATGGCAGTCACTGCGCCGTTTGTGTTGATGGACCCGCACGCATTCGTGCGCTCGACCGTGGAATGGCAGTTGGTACAGCCGTTCCGCTACGACGCGTTGAGTTTTCCCGCCATGATCGGCCAACTCGGGGGAGCGCCTTCGGGCGGATTGCTGGGGTTTGTCGCCGGGGGAATCGCAATCCTCCTGGCACTTTGGAAGGCCCCGCGCACCGCCGGCGGATTCTTCGCCTCGGCGGCGCTGGTGTTCTGTTGCTTCTTTGCGTGCAATAAACAGGCTTTCTGCAACTATTATCAACTGGTGATCGGACTGTCTTGTTGCGCGATTGTCGGACTTTCGGTGACTCCTCATAACGATACGGCAGCGCGCGCCGGACCGATCCGGGGCTGAAGCCCTCGGCTTGTAAATGTCTGTTTACGGGTTGTTGCTTTACCCGTTGGCGCAATGCGCCGATAAACTGGATATACTCTCGGGTACGATATGGAGGCTGCCGACGTGAACAAGTCGTTCAAAGACTGGCTGGGTGAAGGCGAAGAACTCTACAACGCCACGCTGGCGGAGTTTCAGCAGTTGGAAGCCCAACTGGTGGACTTAGAGCAGCGCCTCGCCGCCAAAAAAGCGGAAGTAAACCAGATCGCCGGGGTGATCGGCAAACAACCGGTCGAAAGCACCAACCGCCGAATGACGGCGGAAATTATTGATCCGGGTCAGGGCAACAACCTGTCGAATTCCCCCGCGACGATCGCGCGGGCACTGACGGGGCGCGGGCTGGGCAGGTAGAACAACTACATCGCATTGCCGAAGAAAAAGTTAACGATTGACGATTAACGATTGATAGCAAGTCTGCTTAATCGTCAATCGTCAATCGTTACGCCGCCACTCGCGCACATCACGCGTTTTGTTTCACTCGCCCCGCCAGCGCCTTCCTCACCTCTGCCACCATCAGCTCGACCCGGAACGGCTTAAACAGCACCGCCTGCAAACCTTCCTGGCTGGCTCGGACGATGCAGTGGTTCGGGTCATAACCAAAACCCGTCATTAGAATGACCGGTGTGATGGCACTGTGCCGTCGCACGGCGGCGAAAACTTCGTAGCCGCTCTTGTCGGGCATCTTGATGTCGCTCAGCACCAGATCAAACGTGGCGCCGGCGTCGAGCTTGGCGATGGCATCGGCGCCGCTTTCGGCGACGGTTACATCAATGTGATACTTCCGCAGCACATCATGAATCGTTTTGCGGATGTCTTCCACATCGTCGGCCAACAGCACGCGGGCGCCGAATAGCGCCGGGTCATCGGCGCCCTTAACATCGGCGGCGCCCAGCACGATCTGCGGGCCGTCGGCGGCCTGCTGCAATGATTTACGGATGGATGCCACGTTATCCTGAATCTGCTGCAGCTTGCCGCGCATATCGTCGCGGCCGACGTATTCATCCATCAGCGCTGCGACGTCCAAGCCAATATCATTCAGCGGGCCGGCCACTTCGCTCGTCACGTCGTCGGCTACCTTGTGCGCTACGCCGACGCGTTCAATCACCAGCAGGTTGAGAATGTTGAGGGCGATCGCCACATAGCGCGCGAAAATTTCGGCGAACTGCCGATCATCCTCATTAAACGCCGCCTTCTGACGGCTTTCGATGTTGAAGATGCCGATGACCTTATCGTGCAAGCGCAGCGGAACGGTGAGCGTGCTGCGGGCGGCGTCGAGACCCTGCACGTAACGTGGGTCGCGCTCAACGTCAGGGCAGATGTAACTTCGCCCGGTTGCCGCGACGTATCCGCTGATGCCGTTGCCGTCGGCTTCGGCGAACAAGTCAATGTTGAGCGATTCCGGCGGCAGGCCCTGACTGATCACCACTTCGAGTTTGTTGCTCTTGCGATCCAGCACACGGATAGCGAAGTGATCGAAGTGCATTAAATCGCGCGTGAAGCTGATGATCTTGTCCTCCATCAGCTTGAGCCGATCGGCCACGTTCAGCTTGGCGATTGATTCGGATTCCAATCGCACCAGTTCGCGGCCGGCTTTATCGATGGCATCGATCTTCTGCTGCAACCGCCGCGGCCCGGTGGCGTCCCACACCACCGCTACGATCTGCACGATCTGCCCGCTGGGCGAAATGACCGGCGATACGATCATTTCCAGATATTGTTGCTCCTCAATGTTCAGGCTGTAACGTTTGGAACGGGAAAACGGGGTGTTCGAGTCGGGGACGGCGGGCGAAACCTGCTTGGTGAACAGCACAAACGCTTCCTGACACGTCCGACGAATCTTCTCATGCACCCGCGCCGGCCAGGCCTGCATCTTTTTATTCATCCAATTGCAGCGGCCTTCGCCGTCCACAATGCAAACGCCTTCGCCGATTGTGTTGAGGATTACATTGGCCTGCTGGCTGACCAACGCGCGTTCGAGCGGCAAAAAGTCGCCCGAATCGGTAAAAACCGCTGTAAATTGGTCGTTGCGAAGGAGTTCGATGGCGGATTCGATAGAATCGGTTTCGACGACGTGACACTGTCCACTCAGCGCATCGACCAGAGGTCGATTCACTTTGTCGTGTCCGGTGAGGACCAGGACTTTTGCAGGTGAGTGAGCCACGCGGAGGTTAACCGATTCATTATATTAGTAACTTTTGAATCGACCCGTCAACACTTTTCTGAGTTATCCACTGCATCGAAGTCCGTCTGATGAAGATTTCCTGCTTTCTTTGGCGGATTTATTACCTCAAATTTAGAGAAACAGCGCACACTAAAACAGATCCAGCGGCGTTTTATCGGTCGCAGGGATTGTACTTCTACGACCGGGGCGATTCTGGAGGAAAGCGCATGGCGCAGCGCAAGTCGTATCTTTTCCACGCGGCAATTGCGGCGTTGGGGCTTGTCCATACCCATTCTTTTGGCCAAACCTGGCTATCGACCAGTGGAAGTTGGAGCAACGCCGGCAATTGGACCGCAGCGCCAACGCCCGATAATGCCACGGCGCTGATGTTTCCCATCGCCGGGGCCGGTTCGCTCGCCTACACCAGTACGAACGATCTGCCCGGGGCGTTCACGCTCAACAGCGTGATCGTGCAGGGGCTGGCGGGCGGCGGGTCGATTACGCTCGGTTCCGGCGGCAACGGCAGCCTGCGGTTTGACGGCGTGCTGCCGTCGCTGGCCGTCACCACCGGCGGGAATTTGCTGATTAATTCGCGCGTCACGGTCGCCGCCGCCGTCCCGCTGGCCCTCGCGCCGGCGCCGGGCGGAACCATCACCTTCGGCCAGATCATTCAGGCGCCGACCGGCCTTTCCATCGGCGCATCGGCGAACGGCGTCGTGTCGCTGCTGGCCGAAAACCGCATTCGCGGCGTGGCAAGCGTCACCGGCGCGGCGCTCAACCTTGGGACGGTTGATTCGCTGGGCGGGGCAACGCTCAGCGTCGCCAACGGCAGTCTGTCGCTCGGTTCCAACACCTTTGCCGCCGCGCCGGATCGCGCGCCTTATTTTCGCAATCATATCACGACGGCCGCCGGTGGATTAATCCTCGGCAATGGTCGTTCGTTCACCTTCACCGGCAACATCGGTGGCAGCGGCGGCGTGACGATCGCGCCGGCGTCCCTCACCGTGGGCACATGGACGCTCGCAGGAAGCAATACGTTTAACGGCCCGGTCACAGTCAATCAGGCGCCCGGCAGTTCGGCGGGCATTTACAACATGGTCGCCGTCACCGCACCGACGGGGTTGGGCAACGCCAGCCAGATCAACCTTAATGGTGCCGGCGCCGCTATCGGATTCGTCGGCGCCGCCACCGCGTACACCATCAATCAACCGCTGCAACTCAATGCCGGTGGAACCGTCGGCGTCTTCAGCCGTGGCGGGATTGCCGACATCACCCTCGGCGGCGCGATCAACGGCACCGGCGGGCTTACGCGCATCGGCGACGGAGTGCTTACCCTCGCCGGCTCAAACGGCTACACCGGCGGAACCACACTCGCCGGCGGACACACGGTCGTCGGCACGGATGCCCAACTCGGCAACCCCACCGGCGCCGTTACCCTCGGCGGCGGAACGCTCGTGCTCGGGCCGGCGTTCGCGGGCACCAACCGCAATCTCCTGCTCGGCAACGGCACGGCCGGCGGATCGCTGATCAACGATGGCAGCGTCAACTTCACCGGAACGATTTCCAACGCCACCGTCACCCCGTCGGGCTTCACCAAAGCCGGTTTGGGTACATTTGTCATCGCCACCAACGCCGCAAACGTCGGCAGCGCTATCATCAACAACGGAACAATCCACCTCGGCGGCGTCGGCGGGCGACTGCTTACCACCGGCACCCTGGCCATCAACCAGGGCGGCGCACTGGTGATTGACCACACCGCGTCGACCACGGCCAAAATCACCGGTACGGTGCCCATTTCCCTGCGCGGCGCGGCCGTTCACGTTGTGGGTAATGCGACGCTCAACACCTCGGTGCTGACCGGCGTGCTGACGCTTGGCACGACCAGCAATTCCGGCCAGGGCCTGACCACCCTCACGCTGGAGCCCAACCCCGCGCGCCATACCGCCCTGCGCTTTGGTTCGCTTTCCCGAAATGGCAATAACGGCATGCAGGTGCTTTTCAGCGGCCCGGGAATCGGAAGCTCTACGATCGCCTCCGTTGCGGCAGGCCAGACCAATATTTCGTTCGGCGTGGCCCCTACGCTCATCAATGGCATTCTCCCCTACGCGGTGATTGATCAAGGCGTGGGTGTGGAACTGGCTAGCTACAGCGCTTCCAACGGCGTGATTCCGGCGACCTACAACAGCAACACGCTGAATAACGGCGGCGTCGCGACCCACAACGTTTCCATCGCCACCGACACCATCGTCGCCGCCGGAACCATCAATTCCGCGAAGTTCACCGGCGGAACCGTCAACTTGGCGGCGGGAACACTTACCGTCACCAGTGGCGCCATGCTGGTCACCGGCCCGACCACCATCGCCGGCGGGTCGCTCACCGTCGGCATCGGCACCATCGGAACCATTCAGGCCCCCACCGCCAACTTTTATATCCACGCCGACACCAACATCGCCAGCCGCCTCTTTATTTTCGGCAACGATCAAGGTTTGGACGGCGGACTGGCCAAAAGCGGCCCGGCGGTGCTCACCGTGAGCAACACCGCTTCGATCTGGAGCGGTCCGACGCGCATCCTCCAGGGCACCTTCCGCCTCGGCAGCAACAACATCGTCGGCAACGAGAGCAGCGTAGTCATCGCCGCCGGCGCCACGCTCGACATGAACGGCTTCAACGACACCATGGGCTCGCTCAGCGAGGCGGGGGTCATCGATCAGGTGGGAAGCTATCTTGCCGGCACCGTCAATCTGGGATCGAGCACGCTCATTCTCGGCACCGACAGTAAGTCCACCAGTTCTCATCACAACATCGTCGGCGCCGGCCTGCTGGTGAAAACCGGCGCCGGCACGTTCACCGTCACCGGCAGTCAGGCGATGACCGGGAGCGTGACCATTGCCAGCGGCACCGTTGCCCTGGGAACGCACTACCTGACGGGAACGGGCTTCAACAACGTCTCGCGCATTAATGTCGGCACCGCCGGCACGAACGGCGAAGTGGGGCTGCGGTTGGAGTCGGGCTTTGAAACTTACGGCCGGCCGATCAGCATCGCGGCGCAGGTGGGCCGAACCGCCACCCTTGCGTTTGCCGACGGTGCCGCCGGCACGCTCAACAGCACCATCGCCATCACCAATGCGCAAGGGCTGATTATCGATGCCGCCTCCGGACCGACGCTGGCCGGGCAGATCAGCGGCGCCGGGCCGTTGACCATCCGCTCCACCGGTTTGGGCGTCGTCGATTCCCGCCGCTACGCGCTGCGCATCACCGGCAACAACCTGCATACCGGCGGAACCACGCTGGCCGGCAAAGCAACCGTCTTTTCGAATGCCAACGCTTTGGGGACGATCGGCACTATTTTTCTCGGCAGCGCCACCGGCGACGACAACCCCGAATTCTCCGGCGACACTCCGCTGACGTTCACCCGACCCATCACGCTACAGGGAAGCACCACCCCCGTCGCCAGTTACGGCGTCATCGGAAGCCGTGTACCGGTCGGCGGCGGAACGCTCACTTTTTCAGGCGGCGTCAACATCAACGGCAGCCGTTCCGACTTGATTCTTTACAGCAACGGCGAACCGCTTGCGGTTACGGGCTTGATCAACGGCATCGCCGGCGCTTCGGTGCAGATCGGCCACGATTTCGGCGGCGAAGAACCGACGACGCGCAGCAACGTGATCCTCTCCGGCCCGAATACTTACGACGGCGGAACCACCCTCGCCGCCGGCACGCTGGGGTTTGCCGGCAATGCGATTTACGCCGGCGGGGTCATTACGTCGTCACCCATCGGCAAGGGCACGCTCACGATCGGGCTTGGATCGTTCCTGCCTTCACACGAGCCTCGGCTGATGGCGATCGGCGCCACGCGGTTTGTGCCCAACCCGATCATTGCCCGCCGCGATATTGCAATCGGTGTTTCGCCGCCGCAAACCATGCTTGTGCTGGACGGCTCATTCGATATCGAAAGCGCTGCGCGCCGCGTGAGCGTCGACCTCGACGCCATCGCCTCACTGCGCGGCGGCATTCTCGGCACCGCCTCGGCGACACTGCTGAAGTCGGGCGCGGGATCGCTGCTCATCGCCGCACCCGGATCATTTGCCGGGTCGATGGTGGCCGACGAAGGCGTGCTTAACTTCAACAACACCTACGCCCTCGGCGGAACGCTGCACGTGGGCGCGACGGCCACCGCCCGGATCGAACCCGGCAATGCGGTCCCGTTGGTTTTGAAAGCCAGCGGGCTAACAGTCGATGCCGGCAACGGCGCGCGACTCGACATCGGCACGAACGCCACCATCGTCGATTACGCCGCGGCATCGCCGCTCGCCGCACTCACGAGCTTAATCGCGTCGGGCTACAACGGTGGTTTGTGGAACGGCGCGGGCATTCAATCGAGCAGCGCCGCCGTCAATCCCGGCACGGCGGTGGGGATTATTGAAGCATCGGACACGGGCGTCATCAGTTTTCTCGGGCAATCGTTTACCGGCGACGCCGTGTTGCTGCGATACACCCTCTCCGGCGATTCAAATCTTGATGGAACGGTGGATCTCGACGATTTCACCGCCCTGGCCGCCGGCTTTGGAAACGACGGGCGGTGGTTCGGGGGCGATTTCAATTACAGCGGGCACGTCGATCTGGACGATTTCACCGCGTTGGTGGCCAACTTCGGTCAGACCATTCCAGCCAATTTGCCCCGCGCCGCCGTTCCCGAGCCTTCTTCGGCTTTGGTGCTGCTCATGGGCGCGTTGACGATACGGCGACGGAAGAATCAAAATCGATCCATGCGAAATAGTCTGCAATCCGAAGCGTTTCCTGATTGCAAAGATAGAGAATACGAGTAATTTCGGTAACGGCGGAAGGATGTTCCACCGGGCGATTGATCGCAATCGACGCTTCGCCCACCCGCCGCCGGTTGAATCTCGTTGAATTTCGTTGAATTTCGTTGAATGATGCCGAACGAAGTCCGGGTCACGGTCGATAACACGCTAGAAAAGCGGAGCATTCCATGAAGAACCCCATGAAACCCACCATGAGACACCCCATGAGAGACAATCGCTCCTTTCTGAGTCTCGCCGCCGCGGCCCTGCTGGGTTTTGCCGCCGCCGTTCCCGCCGCGCAACTGGTTTCTGTTTCCTCGCGGGTTACGCACGGCAAGCAGTCGTTCGATGTTCCACTTTCCATTGATCAGTCGGCGATCGAACCGCGCAACGTCAAAGCCGGCATGACGCTCGTGCTGACCTTCGACGGAGTGGTGTCCGATAAAATTCAAGTCAAGCTCGATCAGGGCGCGGCCAAGCTCGGCGCCGCAACGATTCAATCCAACGTCGTGACCGTGCCGGTAGAACGCGTTACCAACGGCCAGGAAGTTACCGTCAGCATCACCCAGCCGGGCAGCGAATCGCAGACGCTGGCGTTCAGAACGCTGCAAGGCGATGTGAATGCCGATACGGTGGTCGATGAAGCCGACGCCCGACTGGTGAAAGCGCAGCTCGGCAAACCGCTCAACAACACCACCGCACGATTCGACGTGAGCGCCAGCGGCGCCGTTGAAGCGTCGGATGCAGGGATCATCCGCAAGAATCGCGGCGAAAGAATCATCGGGCAGCCTTTCCGTAACACGCCGCCGACCATCACCCCGATCGCTCCGCAACGAGCCACGGCCGGCCGGCTGGCATCGGGCGTCAGTTTTGTGATCGGCGACCGCGAAACCCCGGCGCGATCGCTCATGGTGTTCGCCACCAGCGACAACCCGCGCATTCTCCCGAATGACCGTATTCATGTAACCGGCGACGGCGCCAACCGCATGCTGACGATCGACCCGCTGGCAACCCTCGGCGGCGCGGCGCGGGTTACCGTGCGCGTGAGCGACGGGCTGCTTTCGACCTCGGAAGATTTTGATTACGAACTCGAAGGCGCGACCTCGCTATTCGTCGGCCGCTTGACGCCGCAGGGCGGCGCGGTTTCGCCCGGCTCGGGCGCCGCAACGCTTCTGCTGGCCGGCGATGAGCTTACCGCCACGCTGAAATTCAACTACACCAACCTCACCGGCCCGGAAACCGCAGCGCATATTCACGGCCCTGCCGATCCCGGCGTGGCGGCGGGCATTCTGTTTGACATCGATACCGCAACGCCCAACGCCGACGGCTCCTACACCTGGACGTTCGTCCCCAGCGGCACGTTTACCGCCGCCGACCAGGTGAATTTCGTTAAGCAGGGCAAGACCTATCTCAACATTCACACCGCGGCGTATCCGAACGGCGAAATCCGCGGGCAGTTCATCGTCGTCATGGGCAGCCAGACCTTCACGCCTCCGCCGCCCGCGCCGGCGCTGCCGAGCACGCCCCACACGCAGGCCGACGCCGCTCGGTTCCTCACTCAGGCGACGTTCGGCCCGACCGAGGCCGAGATTAACCGCGTCGTTGCGATGGGCTACGAAGCGTGGATTGAAGAGCAGTTCCAGAAGCCGCAATCCAAACTGCTCGATTACGTGCTCGCCCGCCAGGAACAAGGCGAAGAGGCCAACAACGAAAACATGGCCGTTGAATCGTGGTGGAACTACGCGCTCATCGGCGAAGATCAACTGCGGCTGCGGGTCGCGTTCGCCCTGAGCCAGATCTTCGTCATCAGCCTGGAAGACGGCGATCTGAATCAGCGGCCGCGTGAAGTGTGCCACTATTATGACATGGTCGGCAAGCATGCTTTCGGCAACTATCGCACGCTGCTGGAAGACGTCTCGCTCAACCCGCAGATGGGCCAGTACCTGGACATGCGCAACAACCGCAAGGCCGCAGGCACGCAGATTCCCAATGAAAATTATTCGCGCGAGATTTTGCAACTCTTCAGTGTCGGGCTTTACCAGTTGCATCCCGACGGCACGCTGAAACTGAGCGAAGACGGAAGCCCGATCGATACCTACGGCCAAGCCGAAGTAACCGGCTTGGCGCGCGTCTTTACCGGTTGGAACTGGCATCAGGCCCTCACCACGCCGACCAACAGCCAAAACCCGGGCGTCGATCAATTCAACCCGATGACGCTCATGATCTCGGCAAGCGTGCCCAGCCAGCACGAATTCGGCTCGAAGCAACTGCTCGGCGGCGCGCTGATTCCGTCGCGGGCGCCCAGCATCGCCAACGCCATGCTTGATCTGGCCGACGCTCACAACAACATCTTCGCCCACAACAACACCGGGCCGTTCATCTGCAAGCAGTTGATTCAGCGGCTGGTGACGAGTAACCCAAGCCCCGGCTATGTGTATCGCATATCGCAGGTGTTCGCCGACAACGGCCGAGGCGTCCGCGGCGATATCAAGGCGGTGGTCAAGGCGATTCTGCTCGACTACGAAGCCCGTGCCCCTTACGACAAGGCCACCAACCCCAACACCACCAGCCCGGTTTACACCCAGGGCTACGGTAAATTGCGCGAGCCGCTGCTGCGCCTCTCGGCGATGGCGCGGGCATTCCGCCCGTCGTCGGCCAGCGGACTATTCCGCATTCCCGCCACCGATACGTCGTTTCTGCAATCGGCCCTGCGCTCGCCGACGGTGTTCAACTTCTTTGAACCGGGCTACTCGCAGCCGGGCAACATGGCGGTGGAAGGGTTGCTCTCGCCGGAGTTTCAGATTCTCAACGAAATTTCGGTGGTCAGCGCCGCCAACGTGCTGGAAAGCGCCACCCGCAACCCCGTCACCGGGAACGACGTGCGGCTCGATTTCAGCGTAGAGCAGGCCATCGCCGGGAATGCCACGGCGCTGGTGGATCGGCTCAACCTCATTCTGATGTATGGACAAATGTCGACAGCAATGCGAACGACGCTCATCGGCCACGTCGGCACGCTTGCAGCGGGCAACCCGCTGGAACGTGTGCGGGCGGCGGTGCATTTGATCGTGACCAGTTCGGAGTTTTCGGCACAGCGGTGAGTTTGACAATGTGAGCCGGCCGTTTCGGCCGGTCATTGATGTTTCCAGTTTCCACGGCCGAGACGGCCGTCGCTACAAAAGATCGATAAAACCGGAGGCCATCATGGCTCGCAGAACAAAGCAGCAAGACGAACAGACCCGCCGTGATTTTCTGGCCGCCGGATGCGCGGCGCTGACCACGGCATCGATGGTCAGCACCGTGTGGGATCTGCGCATGATCAACGCCGCCCTCGCCGCCGACACCACCCGCGCGTTTAGCGACTACAAGGCGATCGTCTGCCTGTTTCTTTACGGCGGGAACGACGCCTCGAACATGGTCATCCCCACCAGCGTGGCCGACTACGCCAAGTATTCGACCGCCCGCGGCGCGATCGCCATTCCGAATTACAACCCGGCCGACCCAGCGAACCCGGGCAACGTCATCCCGATCACCGTCGCCAATTCCGACGGCCGAACGTGGGGATTGCACCCGAGTTGCCCCGGCATGCAGAGCCTTTTTAATTCAGGCAAGCTTGCCGTGGTAACCAACGTCGGCCCGCTCACGTTTCCCATTCCCAACGTGGCGACCTACAACAGCACGCCTTCCATCCGCCCGCCGCAATTGTTCAGCCATAATGATCAGCAGGTGGAATGGATGACCAGCATTCCCGATCAACCCGCCAAAACGGGCTGGGGCGGCCGGTGTGCAGACATGCTCATGTCGGCCGCGTACGGCGCGAACCCCGGCACCACCGTCAGCATGAATCTCACCGTCGGCGGGACCAACACGTTTGAAGTGGGCAACACGGTCAACCAATACAGCGTGAATAGCAACGGCACCGTTACCTCGTTCGCCACCGGCAACGGCAGCAATGATGAAACCAACCCGAATTCGCGCATCAGCATCATGAAGCAGTTGTTTAACGACGGCGTGAACCACCCCAACCTGTTCGACCGCGAATACGCCCGTATGGGCAAGCGCAGCCAGGAAGCCGCCGCCGCCGTGGGTGGGGTGTTCAACAACACGCTCAATCCCCCGCTGGCCACCAATTTCACCCCGACCGGCGCCGGGCTTAGTACCAGCTTAGGTAACCAGTTGCGGACGATCGCCCGCATGATCAAAGCCCATTCCAACGGCGGCTGGGGAACCACTGGCACGCCGGCGGTGCCAGTCGCGTATCAACGGCAGATTTTCTTCGCCAGCGTGGGTGGATATGACACGCACAACGACGAGCTTAACGCGCATCGCAACTTAATGGCCGAACTGAGCCAGGGCATGACCGCGTTCGACGCCGCCATGATCGAACTCGGGCTGGCCGATAAAGTAACGCTGTTCACCAGCAGTGATTTCGGCCGAACGTTTGCGTTCAACGGCACCGGCACCGACCACGCATGGGGCAGTCACGCCATGGTAATGGGCGCCGCGGTGGACGGCGGAAAATTCTACGGAACCATGCCCGACCTGGCACTGGGCAACACCGCCGTCGACGTTGGTCAGGGACGATGGATTCCCACCACCAGCGTCGACCAGTATGCCGCCACCATCGCCAAATGGTTCGGCGGGTTTACTGATCTTGAGGTCGAGACGATTTTCCCGAACATCGCACGCTTCTCACCGAGATATCTGGATTTCATGCTCGGCGGTTGAGGCACGCCGCAAGCGTCGGGTCAGACTTGACGCGCGCGCGCGGCACACGACAATGCGATCATGTCGGTTTCGGGCTCGGCACCCAATATTTCCACTGCCCCGCTGTTGCCCCGGCAATCGTCGATCATCGTTGAACCAGATTTGAGCTGTGCCGATTCGTGGGTCGCCCGTGCGATCGAGAAGCACCGGGTGGCCCTCTTCATCCTCTGCGGGCTGATTCAACTCGTTAGCTTCAACGGCCAGTGGCGCATCGGCTTGGATTCCTCACTCTACCGCGGGTTGGCCGACGCCCTGGTGAGCGGCCGCGGATACCACTTCGGCGAGTTTGCCACCAACACCGCTTATCCGGGACTGCCGGTTCTGCTCGCCGGCGTGCAAAAGGCGTTCGGGCAAAGCGTGTTTGCGCCTTGGCCTGCCATCGTGATGATGCTGCTGCTGAGCGCGGGCACGCTCGTCGTGCTGTATCAACTGATCAGGCTGCACTATCCGCCATGGATTGCGACGGTGGTCGTTTTCGGGCTGGCGGTGAACTCGCGGTTTGTACAGCTTTCGCACGAACTGCTCACCGACATCCCTTTTCTGTTCGGCACGGTCGTCGCCCTGTTCGGTTGGGAGTTGCTGCGCCGGGCCAATACAAACGGCCGATTCGTGCGCGCCTTGGCGCTGTGCGCCGGCGGGCTTCTGCTGGCGGCGAGCATGCGGCCGACGTTCTGGGTGATCGCCGTCGCCTGGCTGGCCGTTGCCGGCGTCAATCTCATCCGCCGGCGCGATCGCGCCTCGGCTAGCGCCGTGGCGGTCGTGCTGGCCGTCGTGGCGATCGTCTTCATGCTCGACCCGCGCACCCGCAGTTGGCGAATTTTCGGCGGCGGGTACGAACAGGAGTTTCTGGCCGTTCTGCAGGATGCCGGCGCCGACACCGACAGCCGCGCCCCCGCGCTGTTCACCCGCCTAGCCCACAACATCCCGCGGCTGCTGACGGAGAATTTCCCCGAGTCGTTCCTCGGCCAGGGGCTGCCGTGGGGCTTGAGCACCTTGGCGTCGCTGGGGCTTTTTATCGGCGTCGCCCTGCTTTTTCGCCGCCACGCGCTTTGGGCGCTGCTGGTGTTCGGAACCGTCGCCGTTACGCTTCTGCTCACGACCACGCCGCGCTATTACTTGATGGTGATGCCCATTTTGCTGCTGGCGTGGCTCACCGCGCTGCTGCACGTCCGGCGGCTTCTGGGCGGCGGCGCGGGAGAACTGGCGCTGCTGCTCGGGCTGGCCCTGGTCACGGTGTTGAACCTCGGAAAGGTGCTGCCGTTTGTGATCGAGCAGCGGACCACGCCCTTTGTTGATAGCTATCGCAATGGCAAGTTCGTACCCACGATTACGATGGCTCAGCAGATTCGATCGCTCGTTCCCGCCGGCCAGCGCGTGATCGGGCCTCAGGCACAGGTGCTTCGTTTCCTTTCCGGCCGAGACGTGATGATGCAGCGTGAGCTGCTTCCACCGCGCAAAAGCCCGCGGAGCTATGCGAACATTCTGGTCGAGCAACAGATTCCGTTTGGCGTGCTTCCCGGCGATCCGTATCGGGAGGTCGATCCGGACATCGCCCGCATGATCGACCGCCGGGTGATTCGCTCGACGGAAACGCTCGCCACAATTCCCGGCGGCTGGAAGCTATGCCGCATTCAAACCATCGCCCCGCCGGCGGGTGTCGATTGGCGCGAGTTACCGATTCAGAAGCACGCGGCAAAGAAGCAGACGGCCGCGAAGTTGAAGAAGACGCCCGAGCAGCTCGCCGCCTCCCAGCGCCGTGAGGCCGCGGCGCGCAAGACAGTGATTGCGGCGCGAAAGGCGTTCGTCGCCCGTCGCGACGCCGGCGCCCGCAAGGTTGCGGTCGCCGAACGAAAGGCCTCCGTCGAACGAAAGCTGGCCGCGGTTCAGCGCGCCCAGCGCGACGAGCGCCGTCTCGCCGCCGCCGCCAGAGAGCGCCGTGAACTGGTCGCCCTCCGAGCCGCCACCACGCAGCGCGCCGAGCGTCTGCGCCGACAGGAAGTAAACGAAGCAAGGGCGCGCAAGACGGCCAAAGAACGCAAGTCGAAGAAGGCGGCCACGCAACCGCTAACCGCCATTACGCCCGCCACCTTTTCAACAAGGCAAGTCGCGTGGTTCGCTGCAAATCAATCGCCCGGCCACGCACTTGCGGTACTGCGGGTGCGGCTGAAGCCTGATTGTATAAGCGAGGCAAATATGAAATTTCAGACTCACATCGAACTCTTGCATTCAAGACTTCACCTGACCGGCAGCGCGATGATTTTTTCATCCGGCGTGCTTCAGATTATCGGTGATCAGGCGGACAACGCCGATACAGAAGTGAGAGAAGGCGAATTGGCATTTTACGACAACCCTCACGCCCGCCGTCAACCGGGGTAACGGGCGCGTTTCACAATGGGGCAATTGTTTTCGCAAATACGGGTTTCGGCTTTCCACAAGAACCCTCACCCCGGCCCTCACCCGGGGTACGATTCGGCAAGCTCACCGCAGGCCGGGCGAAGGGGGCAGGAACAAAACGTCGCGCCCCGGTTACCGTTTGGTTTCCGGGGCGCGGCGGGTGCAGTGTTGGAATGCTGGATTGTTGTCGCGTTGGCCGTCTCGGCCAATTGCTGTCGTGGCTTCGCATTCAAAACGCCCGGGGACGGGCGTCGCTACGAGGCGCGGCGCTCCATTGAGCGTCGGGCAACAGCGACGTCGTTACAGCACGTCGTCCAGCAGCTTGTCGGCGGCGATGTCGAACTTTTCTTCTGACTCGTATGTGTCGGCGGCGATTTGCGATTTAATTTCGGCCACCTTTTCGGCGCGGATGTCGTTGGTTTTGAGCGTTTGCAGGAACGCCTGCACGCCCGACAGTTCCACGCTGTCGCGGTCGCGGAAGAGGGTTTGGTCGGCGGGGTCGGCGGGTTCGCCGGGCTGTACG
>ENA-ORBV01005385-ORBV01005385.1-microbial-mat-metagenome-genome-assembly--contig:-NODE-5385-length-23618-cov-9.098849_pt1 | contig 23618 bp, 26 predicted proteins | sample MGYA00237777_ERZ505514 | MGnify/ENA primary metagenome ERZ505514 (study PRJEB26160, sample SAMN06269048) | microbial mat metagenome | isolation source: Oligotrophic lake microbial mat | place... | reverse complement strand
ATCTCACTCCTTGAGGAGTTTCCTGATGACTTATTGCCCCAACGATTCGACACGTCAATGTATGCACCACATAATCGAATTTCTCGCGACTTTGTTACCAATCGATCGATTAGAATGTTCGCTCGTTAAGGCGCACTTTAGAAAGATTTAAATGTAAGTGTCACCACTAAAGCCCGGAAGCTCGCTATGCCCTTGTTAACCCAGTTTTTGCACCAACCAATGCAGTTATTTCGTAGTTTCTTTGCGATCGACCGTCGCAATACTATTTTCACAGCGTGCCTACTTTCAGCAATCATTGCTTATTCATTAGTACTGACTGGTTATCCAGCGATTACATTTCCTTGGTATCTCAACACTGAAGAATTTCCTTATATTCAAGAGATACTACGCTTTGTAGAGTTAGATTTTCGTCAACAATTTTTTGATATACCAGGCACTCCATTAATGTTCTTAGGGACATTCTTTTGGTCGATTTATTACTGGTTCTCTGTATTGATTGGCTATGCTAACCCATCAGAAGGGATTCGATATTTTTCGTTTGAACATATGCAGTCTCTTTATCTCTTGATGCGGATATTGTCTTACTGCTTTTATATTCTCTCAATTGTTCTAACCTTTTTAATTACTCGCCGACTAACCAATGCAGTGGGTGGTTTGGTCGCTGCTAGTTTACTCTCTCTATCGCCAATTTATGGTCTATCTATGCTCTATCTTCGGATTGAGTCTATCAGCCTTGCTCTAGTGCTTTTATCTCTCTGGTTGATACTCACTGCCTTAGATTCTCATTCGTATAAAGCCTATTTTCTTAGCGGCACTTTTGCAGGACTGACAATGGCAGCGCGGTTTCCATCTGTCATGGCAATTCTACCCGTACTGTTCGCTTACTGTGCTATTTTTCCCCAGGTTTTTCCGCTCAAGAAGCAACGAGCATTAAATAAGTTATTCAGTATCGCTATTATTTTCTTACTCTTGTCCGCCGGGTCAATATCGCTACTCTTTAGATTTAAGTTGTTGGGTCGAAGTATTATTACTGACACGCTTTTATTGACAGCAGATGGAATTTATCCTAAGGCAACCAGTACAATTCAAAGTCTATGGATGCTTCTGTTTTTGGTCGCAGCATTAGTCACCCTATTAGCTGTGCTGCCAATAACCCGCCTGCTCATACAAAAGTTTATTTACTCCTCATTCATAACTGTTTGTTCCGGTTTTGTGATTGGTATACTTCTGGGTGTGCCAACCATTCTTTGGAGTGGTAATTACTTCCTAGCATCGGTGGAAGCTTTCTCAATCAGAAATAAGCTAGGTCAGTACTTTATTAACAACCTATTCGATGTTATTAACTTTTTTCTGTTTGGACTGGGAGGATGGTGGAAAAGAGATGCCGTTCTACAGTCGACAGAAATAGGAGTTATTTATACCTATCTCCATGCATTTCTTCTAGTGGCTGGGCTAGTCACTATTTTGAAGACTCGAAATCGGTTGTTTTACCCCATCTTAATTGGAGCGATTTTGGGAGTTTTGTGCCAGTACGGGAAACTACAAACAACCCGTCATTTGATCGCATGGCTCCCCTATTTCTTAATGATTATGGCTCTCCCTGTGGCATTGCTATATAAAAAGTGTGAGGCAATATCCAATAATAAAAAGCAGATTTATCGCCTGTTTAGTCTAGCTACCGTTGCTATTATCTTTGCTACTACCTACCATGTACAGGCAAACTCTCTTCAAATTGTTCGAGGGCACTTTCAGGAGAAAACTGTTTTACTTCCTGAAATGGATACGTGGCTGGATAAGCATACACAAGCCAGCGATAATGTGTTTCACACCTGTTGCGAACCAATTAATGAAGAGACAATTTTTGATTGGATGCAGAGGAATGGAGTAAAAATCCCAAAGGGAATTAAGAAATCGGATCAAGCAGTCATTTGGTTTGGAGATAAAGAACCCCTGATTCAAGTAAAGAAAGGCTACATTGTGATTTCAACTAATTCCTTTCCAGGACAATACGTTGATTACTACAAAAAAATGCGTCCAGAAAGCCTAACAGATCCTTTTACAGATTCACATTTCTCTCTAGAAAAGGTGATCGATCCTGGTTTGAAGACAGGGGTAACTTATCAGATTTACCGATTTGACTTCACAGAGGTCAATTCAGGTAGTGTTAGTAAAGACCGCAAAAGTACAGAGCGATGAACGAAATTTGAGTAGCCAGTGCTTGCAATGCTCAGCTTGCATTTGTGGAAGCAGCGATCGCTGTGTTCAGATCGCTTTCGCTTGCAATAGTCGTTTCTGGTAGAGATTCCGCTACCATGCCCCAACTTTCATCATTAAAAATCAGCGGTTTGTTTAATTGGTGCATCAGTTGTACCACCGCGTCAAGCTGTTCGCCGCTGAGTTGAGGAACCTTTAACGATGCCAGACGTTTGTTGAGAATTTGAGTCCGTTCAGTTTCTGGAGTCCAGCCGGAGCTATGTTCAATGTGATACATGCGGATTGGGTCATCCAAGATGATTTCTTTAATTCCAGCATAGTGTGCGATATAAAGCAGTACAGAATCGAGATGAAACGAGAATATTTCCCACTCTGGATAGCCGCGCACTGCAAACCAGTCGTCTCTAGACATCAGCGTAAAGTCACCACACGCATTGGTGTGGAGTTGGGGATATTGCCACAACCTAGACAAATCTTGTTCTTGTTCTTGCTCCTGTAGCGGAGCATTTGCATCAGATTCTGGGAGGGGAGGCGATAGCTGAGCGGTCAGTAGATTTTGACTGATGAGCCAGTTGGTAACGTTCAGTGGCAACGTATTGAGGATTGCATCTCTAACCATTTTAGGAAAGAGAAGCTGATAACCTTTTCTCAGTGGAACGAGGACTGGCTTGGCGGATTCTAGCACCTGTTTATACCCGCTTAATTGAGGCATTACGGCTAGTTGCTTCTCTGGTTCAACGGATAGGTCTTCGGGTAGTTCCTCCCGCTGCATTTCGGCAAACCCATTTTTGTGGCAAATCCGAAGAATGTTTTGGGCGCAGTAGTCTAGCTGTTCACTCAGAGAGGCGTTGAGGGGAACGTCTGATGCTGCATCATGGCGATCGAGCCGATACACTGCCCCCGTTTTTAACTGATGGGCTGCAATAAAGCTAAATAGCTCATCGGAGAAGAGTAGATCAATATTCGTTGCTAAGACAAATTGCCCTTTGGCGCGACGAATGCCCACATTCTTGGCAATCATTTGGAACAGTGGCAGAGAGGCAGAATGATTAAGTTGATCATGCACCTCTGGCGGTACTTGAATAATTCTGACCACGCAAGGGCTGTCTTTGACCTGCCAAGAGAGTACATCTGCCAAAGGAGGATTGTCAGAGGGTGGGTTCCATTCAACGATGATTAGTTCTGCATCAAGTTGGTGACGACGGCATTGCTCCAACAAGCCATTGATGAAAATCTGCATCCGCCGCAGCATGTTGCCGCCATGGTTGTCGTTGCGGGCAGTTGCAACCACTGATAGATAAGGGGTAGTCATCATAGATTCTCACACCAATTTTCGTCAATAGCTTAGGGACAATTGTCAATATCAAGATTACAATCATAGGCTGAAGTGGGTATTGAGCGCTAGAGCGATCGCGTCTGTGAAGTTAGCTTTATCAACTGCGATCGCGAAATTATCAGCAACTCTTGATAATTGTGATAATAAGAAGGTTGATGACAATTCCGCATCGTCCTCTAATTTGCGTGGCACCTATGAACTTAAGGCGATCGTACGATCGATGCATCATTCCCTTCGTTGGGCTATTGCTGCTGAGTAGCTGCACAACACAAACTGATAAGCCCTCTCCTCAGGCTCAATATCCTGGATTTGAAGTTAAGTTTTTGGTGGGTAGTGCCCTATCCGATGTTTGTCAGCAGACTGCCGAAAAATTTAACCAGCAGCGCCCCAAACTGGATGATGGTAAGGAGTTTTTCTTGTCTTGCAAGGCAGAAGGCAGCGGCGATGTTGTCGCTGATGTGCTTGCTAAGGCACAGCAATTTAAGTCAGGTACACTTCCGGCAGATGCGCCAGATTTTCCGACCTTAGTTTCAGTGGATGGCGAAATTTACCAAAGTCAGTTGATTTATCAAATGAATCAACTGTTTCCGGGGCAAAACTATATTCCCGACATTACCGATTCGCCGCTGATTGCCAACAGTCCGATGGTGCTGATGGCGCAAGCGGATATCGCCCCAGGACTGCAAAAGGTAGATGACCCGTTTAAGGTGCTGGGAACTGCTAAAACTCACAAAGATATTGATCCTGCGAGTCCGGCGATCGCAATTCATTACGTTCAAACGGCTCCCACCCGCTCTAATTCTGGTTTGCAAACCCTCGTCTCTCAGTTTGCTTCCGTTTCGGGCAAGCGCCCAGAGCAGTTGACAGTCGAGGATGTCACCCGCTACCAGCCGCAAGTGCAACAGATTCAAAGCAAAGTCACCCGCTACGGTGTCTCTACAGGTTCCCTGGCAAAGGCGATGGTGAAAAATGGCTCGTTTTGGGCATCGGTCGGCTCGGTCTATGAATCTTCAGTGATTGCCGCCAACTCCACGCTGCAACCGGGACAACAGCGCTATCAAGCGATTTATCCTAAATCTACTTTTTCTTCTAATATGCGGGTGATTTTGCCCAAGGCTCCTTGGGTCAGCGCGGATGAAAAAGCCGCAACGGAGAAGGTGATTACCTACTTGCAAACGCCAGAAGCTCAGGAAATTGTGACCAGTTTAGGGTTGCGACCCGGAAAACCTGGAGTCGCTCTCAGCCCTAAATTTACCGCCGAGTTTGGGGTCAATCCGCAAGCGCGGTATGACTCCTACCGTCCGCCTAAGCCAGAAGTAGTCAACGCCATGCTGAAATCGTGGCAGCTTACGGCTAAGAAACCGTCGCTGGTGGTAGTAGTGGTCGATTCCTCCGGTTCAATGGGTGGCGATAAACTCCCCGCCGTCCAACGTACATTGCAAACCTACGTCAATAGTTTGGGACCGAAAGACAAAATTGCGCTGATTGATTTTGATTCGAAAGTTCGCCCGCCTGTGATGGCTGATGGCACACCAGAGGGACGCGATCGCGGCATCCAATTCATCAGTAGCCTCAATGCCAATGGTGGCACCAACCTTTATGATGCAGCGCTTTCGGGTCGCAACTGGCTACAGCAAAACCTGCGCAAAGATGCCATCAACGCCGTGTTGGTATTGACCGATGGCGAAGATACCGGCTCCTCTATCAATTTGGATGGACTCAACGCCGAACTGCAAAAAAGTGGCTTCAACAGTGATCAGCGTATCGCCTTCTTCACAGTTGGCTATGGCAAAGACGGGGAATTTGACCCCAATGCTTTGAAAAAGATTGCCGATTTAAATGGTGGCTATTACTCTAAAGGCGAACCGGAAACGATCGCGAAGCTGATGGCAGACCTACAAGTAGAGTTTTGAATGATGAATGTTGAATGTTGAGTTATGAGCCAGGTTGAATCAGTAGTCTTGGGTATTGAATCTTGAATTCAAAACTCAAAACTTAAAACTCAAAATTATTAGCAACGCTTTGTTATGAAACTGGCAAATCCTTTGTTTTATCCCTTGTCTGTGTTGGCGGGTGCCGTGGTGTTGGTAGCCGGGGTGCGGCTGGCAAATCTGCCGTCTTGGGTGGTGTTGCCGATGGCGGCGGCAGTGGCAACGGGCGGTGCCATGGCGCAAAAAAACTCCGAGCCAGTGCCCATTTTAGAAAATCCAGCGTTGGATCAAGAGTTAACATCGGCACGGTTGCAAGCGACCAATCTGGCAGCTAAAGCAAACAGTTTGCGGCAGGAAGCAAGCCGACTGTTGACTGAGGCAACTCAGATGGATCTGTTGGTGATGGTGCAGTCTGCCTGCGATCGCGCTGTGGAGCTTCCTGCCAAAATTGATCAGTTAACCCGGCGAATGCACGGAGCCGATTCTCTGTTAGCCGTGGAAGACTTGCAGCAGCAGCTAAGTGAGGTCACCACTCGCATTCCTGCTAGCTCTGGCGTTGCCCGTGACCAACTCAACCGCCTTGCCGATAGCTTGCGTCACAACATTCAACTGGCACGCCAAGGCGAAGATGCCCGCCAAGCCCAAGTGCTGAGCCTCTCCACCCTAATTCTTGATTCGGCTGGAGTGCTGCAAGGAATGCAAAACCAAATCCGTACCGCTAACTTGACCGATGCGAGTCAGGCTGAAGAACTGCGATCGCTCAGCAACGAATTCAGTCTCTTTCAAGAACACATCGGGCTCATGGTGAGCAAGTAGGGCAACCAGATTTAAGGATTTTTAGTCATGAAAAAGAAGGATCAACTGACTCGGCGATCGCTACTCTCCGGTGCCATCATTCTTATAGCCCTAGCGTTAGCTTATGCGCCCATTCCAGGTTTGAGACAAGCGATCGTCGTGGTCAGCGGCACGGAGCTTCAAGAACCGCTGCAAGCGATGGAAGCAAAATTTAAGCAGAGCTATCCCAATATTGACCTGACGCTTAAGTTTCAAGGATCGCAAGAACTGGTTAACAAATATCTGAACGACCAGCATGACTTTAAGCCGACGGTGCTGATTCCTGCCAACGGACAACTGCTGAAGGAATTAGAAACCCGCTGGAAAACCCAAAACAACAGCGACCCGTTTCATGAAGCACCGCGTCCCGTTGCAAAAACGATGCTCGTAGCGATCGCCTGGGCAGAGCGTGGCAAAGCCTTATTTCCCGATGGACGCTTCCGCTGGGATCGACTGGAGCAGGCGATGCAAAGCGGCTCTTGGGACAAAATCGGCGGACAAAAAGACTGGGGTAGCTTTGATTTCGTCATGACCGACCCCACCCGCTCCAACAGCGGACAACTCACCCTTAGCCTATGGCTGCAATCTAAGCTGGGTGGAACTCTTACGCCGAACGGACTAAATTCCGCGAATGCTCAATCCTTAGTGAGTCTAGTCAAGCGATCGGTGTATCAACCGCCTCGCTCTACGGATGTGTTGCTGCAAGAATTCATTACCCGTGGACCTAACGATGCCGATGTCGCAACCGTTTATGAAAGCATCGCCCTCTACCGCTGGCAGCAATCGGCAACCACTCAGGGCAAGCCCTATCAGATTTACTACTTGAAGCCCACAATGGCAACCACTTCTACCGCTGCGATCGTTCAGCGCGACGTGGATGGCGGCAAAGCCAATGCCGCCAAGCAATTTCTCGACTTTCTCACCCAGCCAGAGCAGCAAGCTATTTTTGTACAGCATGGCTTTCGACCCGTCAATGCAGCCGTCGATCTTCAATCCGTGTCTAACAGCCCTTGGCGACAAAATATCCCTGGCAGCGAAGCGAAGCCTACAACTCAAATCATTCCCTTACCTGATGCACCAGTGATTGAAGAAATTCAGCGCTTATGGGAGCGATCGAATTAAGCGTGAATTCAAATTCAAAGTAATGGGAGCTTGGAGCAGAAAATTTATAACTCTTTCAGTTAATTAACCCCAGTCGTTTGCTTGGAAAAAAGGGAAAATCAAAACCAGCATACTTGGGGGAGGGTATGAGCTTTAACATAACTTTACAACAAGGTGCAAAATAGCTTAGAACAAAAGCGGCTTTTAGTATGAGCAAAGTTGTCAATTAGAAGCCTTTTCGTGATGAAAAATAATTGGAACCCTGGAGAGCCTTTGCCGAACGGATCGAGAGCAGATATTGATCCACGGAAATTTGAGGAATACTCAATGAATCCAGACAACTCTGCCAATCAGGGAAAATGGATGGCGTTTGCTGCGATTGGGTATGATGTACGAAATCCTCAAAGTCGGAAATCAGCAGCGCAAGATGTAATCAATCAGGTGCAGCAGCAGCTTTCAGATCTGCCAGCTATCCAGGGACAAAGCAGTTCCTACGGTTTTCGGTTTGAGGTACGAGCAGTGATTCAAGGAGGCAATAGAAAAGAAGGCACTTTAGTCACCATCTGGCAGACTGATGCTGGTAAAGATATTCCGAGACTAATCACTAATTGGCTCGAAGTCTATCGTGAATCGGGAAGTAGTAATGAAAGCTAGAACTTACGATCGCATTGAAACATTAGTAGAGATTCAAGCAGATTTTGACACGCAAATGATTCCTAAAGGGACTTTGGGCACAATTGTCGAATGTTACGAAGAACCTGAAGGCTATGCCGTTGACCTTGCGATTCCGGATGAAACATTAGTTGGCGAATATCAATATAAAAACATTATTTTGATGCCTGAACAATTCGCGATCGCTGAAACCCCGTCGAGCAAGCCTGCATTACTTCCAGACGAAGCGGCTTGGGTTGCTGAGATCATGCCATAAATAAAAACTGGGCTGCTCGATTAGCCGCACTTTGATCCATGCTTTGACAGAAGAAACCCTTGACTCCCATAATCCATAGGCAGTCCCGAATTTGGACAGCAGCTTTTAGTGAGGGAGTGAGGGCAAAATGAGCATACACCCAACCGCAGTGATTGAAGCGGGTGCTGAGTTAGGTGAAGACGTAACCGTGGGAGCCTTTGCCTACATTGCCTCCAAAGTGAAAATTGGCGATCGCTGCATCATCAATCCCCACGTCACAATTTTGCCCTACACCAGCTTGGGCACAGGCTGTCAGGTGCATTCTGGTGCTGTGTTGGGCGATGTGCCGCAGGATTTGGCATTTAAAGACGAAGCATCTTTTGTACGAATCGGCGAAAACTGCGTGATTCGAGAAGGGGTGACGATTCATCGCGGTACGAAAGCAGGGACGGTTACCGAAATTGGCGATCGCTGCCTGTTTATGGCGCAAAGCCACGCGGCGCACAATGTGAAAGTGGGCAATGATGTGATTGTGGCAAATGGGGCACTGCTGGCTGGCTATGTGGAAGTGGGCGATCGCGCCTTCATTAGCGGTAACTGCTTGGTGCATCAGTTTACCCGTGTCGGCAGATTGGCAATGATGTCAGGCGGTTCTGCCGTTCAAAAAGATGTGTTGCCTTTTTGCATTACCCGCAGCGTTAGCCCCAATACGATTATGGGATTGAATGTGGTTGGCTTGCGACGAGCCGGGTTCACCGCCAGCGATCGCCGTGATTTGAAACAGGCACTTAAAGTGCTATACGGGTCTGGGCTGAATATCTCTCAGGCAACCGACCAACTAGAACAGTTTGAATCTGCTTTGGTGCAAGAATGGTGTCAATTCATTCGAGGCTCTAAGCGGGGCATCTGCAAGTTTTTTAAGCGATCGGGTCAAGGTGAAGAGGACGACGCGATCGAGTAAGCAGAGTGCGGAGTTTGGAGCTTAAGGAATGAAAATTAAACAAGTTCGAGATTTGGTAGGGGCGTAGCATTCGGGCAAAAATCTTTGCAACTCAAGCAGAACCATCTACCGAATGCTACGCCCGTACAGCCGGAATGTTCGATGGTATTAAATCCATGATCCTAAGCAGCGATCGCCTTTCAAAAAATAGGCGTGTCCCCATCTTTGGGACAATCGCTTTATGCAACATCATCTTTGAAGCCGCGCCATTTCCACAGGCAGCCAGAAATGAAATTGGTAGTGATATGCGCCAAAATGGGCACCAGCAAATTATTGGTCATCAATGCGCTGACTCCCAGCACTCCCCCGATCGCCGTTGCCCACACCACATAAGACCATTGCTTGAAGCTGCTGAGGTGCAACATGCCAAAACAGAGACTAGAAAACAGAATTCCTGCGGTATCTAACCCAAAGGTGGGCAGCATCACCCCGCGAAACAGCAGTTCTTCACTCAGTCCCGGCAGCAATCCCAACCAAATGATGTCAGGGAACACCAGCGGCTTTAAGACCAGTTTCAGGTAGTAGTCGGCGCTCTGGCGATACTCAGCCCACAGCGCATAAACGACTGAACTGGCTAGAGTGATGCCCACGCCTAACGCCACTCCAATCAGAGCATGTTCGCTAGACCAGGCGATCGGTAACATTAGCCCCGATCCAACATTGACCCACAGTTTGCTAACCAGCAGCAGCAGCAGCGCGGTTACTCCCATAGCGATTAGCACTTGGGTGCGCGTCAACGGGATAAATTCAGGATCATCAAAAAAAGGATCTGCCACGGGGTAATACAGTTTTGAGTTTTGAGTTTTGAATTTTGAGTTCCAGGACAAAGAAGTGTTGCTCTTTTCAGAAAATCATCTGCCGCGTTTCAATTGCAAACCGGAAAACTGGAATTATGTAAAAAAGGGCAACGGCTAAATAATAACAAGCTTTGCTGATGAATTCAGACATTTCAATGATGCGATTCCCGTAGGGATTCCTGTGGAAAGCTTCGCTTGGGTTTGCTGGAAGCACGGTGCTTTTACCCGCTTATCCTTTGAGGCTACCTGCCTGGGAGTTGTTTGCGGTTGCGATCGCTCATTTCATACAAGCGCTTGCCCACTTCGATCGGAATTCCTAAAATTGGAGCCACCACTTTGACGGCTTCCAAGCCACCCGCAAACACAACGCTAAACAAATCGACCCATTTGCGCCATTTTTGCGGGTTGGTTCGCTGCATCGTGGCAAAACCTTTCTCGATCATCTCTAGAATTTCGGCATCGGAGGCTTGGGGATGGCGCTGGCGAATATCTTGCAGCAAGTCTTACACTGCCTGGGAAGCTTCGGTTTGTTTGGGGTCGGGAAAGGTGTAGTTGGATTGAAATCCCGCTTGAGCGCCCTGAATGGCGACATCTCCTGTATGGAGATTGCCGACAGTGTTGATATGAAAGGTGGATTGGTTTTTGGGTGAATTGGTCATGGGATGTCATTGGGGGATAGGAGTTGTTGTTCGTACTGGGCGATCGCGGTTTCAATGGCTTCAGAATCTACGTCAGAGCGATCGGACTTGGCATAGATGGTTGCAAGAATGATTTGCTCGTAAGTTTTAAGGTAGTAGATGACCCGATAGCCGCCACTTTTGCCTTTCTGAATAGTGCTGTTTTTAAGCCGAACTTTGAAGACGGTATAGTTCACTCCAGAAATCGCATCTCCCGGAAGTTCGCCTGCTTGCAGTTGTTCGATCAAAGGTTGGAGGTCAGAACGAACTTGGCGATAGCGTTTGGCAAGGTTGCGTAGGTCACGCTGGAAGCGAGGAGTGAGATCAATTTGGACAGGCGGCGGGTCAGTCGGCATCAATGCCCTCCCACAGTTGGGAGAGGGGAATCGTTTGTCCGGTAAAGGCTTCGTGTAATCCCTGGCGAATGCCTTCAAGGATAATTTCATCGGGGGTTTCGTCCGCATCGGTTTCGTCGTCTTCAGGAATGAGGACAATCACGCGGACATGGCGATCGCGGTTTCCAGTCAGGGGTTCGTCGAGGGTGAGTTGACCCATGTGATTGATGGTGGCAGTGGTTTCAATCGCTTTCATAATGTTTGTTTGTGAAGAGGATGAAGGGATATTTTAGATTATTTACTACTCGCTGATTTGATTGCCGTGAATGTTGACGTTGCCTGTGTTAAGGTTGCCAACGTGATCGATGATGTAGTAATTATTTTCGATTGTATCGGCTTGAGGGGATGGTTCTGGCACTGGGTCAGAGCGAAAGAGGGTGTAGTTGTAGAACTGGCAATTGGCTTGAATGGCAGTGAGAGCACGAAAGGCATCTTCGCCGGAGCAGGTGGGGATGAGGTCGAGGAGGTTGGGAAGAATATGGGCGGCGAGATCGCTGACCATCCCGGTTATGGATACCATGCCGCGTGAATTCATTCGAGGTCTGCCTCATTTTTACGGGTGGTAGACAACAGGCACTTAACGATAACGGGTCAGCCGGATTTTATATGAGACATTTCAGTGGCGCGATCGCCGTAGGAATTCCTGTGGAAAGCTTCGCTAACGGTTCACGAATCGCACCTTTAGTTTGAAGCTAACTGCCTGGAAGTTGTTTGCGATCGCCATCGCTGCTTTCAAATTGATGCACCAAACTTGAATGCACTTTTTCGGCTTTTGGGAAGTTATATTTTGAGGCTTTGGTCATGGGGATGGCTCCTGTTCGAGGATGAATTCTAGATTTTGTGCACCATGAAAGACGCGAAGGATTTCTACTGTTTCGGGATGAATTTGGTAGAAAATGATGTATTTGTTGAAGCCTTTGATGGGAAATTGACGCACTTGGGCGAGTTTCGGGTTGCTGAAGCCGCTGCGTTTACCGATCGCGGGCAATTCGGCAAGGCGCTGGAAGGTGACTTCGGCGGCATAAAGGAAGCGATCGCCGGCATCAAGATTGTCGAGGCTGATGTAGGTAGCGTGGGCGATCAAGTCCTGGATGACAATCGGGCGTTTGGTCAGGTTAGCCATTGCTGGGGCGATCGGCAAGATTTTGTTGTACCTTGGCGCGAATCGTGCTCCAGTCAGCAGCAGTTATGGGAGTCGGATCGCCGGAGGCAAGTCCTTCCAGGAGCAGCGGTTCAAGCTGGTTTTTTCGCTCTTTATCTTGCTGAATTAGGGTTTGGATGTAGTCATCGGCGGTGCTGTAGTGACCAGAGGCAATTTGCTCTTGCAGGTAGGCGGTCAAGGCTTCGGGGAGGGAGACAGTCAGGCTGTCCATAGGGTTTGGCTCAATGGAGGAGTATGGAATATTGTATCGGCTATTAATTTGAGCCTGGGGGACGCTCAGGGTAATGTTCGATTCGCTCGATGATTTTCGCCTCGCGGATATTCGGAAAAACATACGTCGTTTGTCCAGCCGGATTTTATATGAGACATTTCAGTGGCGAGATCGCCGTAGGGATTCCTGGGGAAAGCTTCGCTAACGTTTCACGAATCGCACCTTTAGTTTGAAGCTAACTGCCTGAAAGTTGTTTGCGGTTGCGATCGCTAATTTCATACAGCCGCTTGCCCACTTCGATCGGAATTCCTAACACAGGAGCCACGACTTTGACGGCTTCCAAGCCACCAGCAAATACGACGGTAAATACATCAACCCATTTGCGCCATTTTTGGGGGTTAGTTTGTCGCATGGTAGCAAAGCCTTTTTCAATCCTCTCCAGGATCTCATCGTCGGAGGCTTGGGGATAGCGCTGGCGAATATCTTGCAGCAGATCTGCCACGGCACCAGTGGCTTCGGCTTGTTTGGGATCGGGGAAGGCATACTGAGTCACGATTTGATCGCCTTCCACGGTGCCGCCCAAGTTATTAGCAGAGTTGTCTGCGTTGAAGTTGTTGATGTTAAAGTTGTTGTTCATGGGTGTTTTTAGGGTTCGTTTGAGAGGTTTAAGACTCGTTGATACAACTGGGAACTGACACGAAAGCTGGCTTGATGGATCAGGGCATCTATCACGGGCTGAACTTGAGGGATGAGGCTTCTTTGTTTGGCGATGACCAGGATGCCCAGAATCCCAATGATAGAAAGTCCAAGTTGAGAGGCTTCCCGCCTTCCTAAACGTTCATCTATGAGAAGGTCATCGGCTTGAAGTTCAAGGGCGAGGGCGATCGCGTTGGCTTCTCCGGCATCAAGTCCCCGATCTTGCTGAAGTTGGGTAGCAATCGCTGGGTCGGTGAGCGATCGGGTTTGAATCCAATCAAGCTGGAGAATGGCAGGAATCGCAGGATTATTGGCAGCCGCGAGTTCATCAGCAACGAGGGTAGGAATGATGACGGTTTGGTAGATGGCTTCTAGCAACCAGAGATGATCAATCAGGACAAGATTACAGAGGGGGGAGGTGTCGCTGACGACGATCATAACCAGCCTCGATCGCGCAGATGTTGCATATCTTGTTCAAAGTCTTCTACGTCGTAATGGACGCAAATCCCGCGATCGCTGATCAGCTTTTGGAAGTCCATCAGATCCATGCTGGCAATTTTGCTGGCACGGCTGAGGGTGATGCGTTCTTGCTGAAACAGGGCGATCGCGATTTCCCGTAGCCAATCGCTTTGGTTGAAGGTATCGGTTTGGGCGAGGTCGTCGGGGAGGTCAAGGGTAATTTCCATGGCGATCGCGGTCTCTACAGTTCTATTTTAAGGTTCGGGTTTGTGGCTTTGGTTGACATTTTGATCGCGGACAGTGCCACCCAAGTTGATGGCAGAGTTAGAAGCGTTCGATGTTTTGATATTGAGCAGTTAGCTTGAATGGCAGGGATAGCGCGATCGCCATTGCTACTCTCAAATTCATGCACCAAACTCGAAAAGACTCCGTTTTTCCTGGTAATTTATGTTGGCTTGCCGCCTTTAGTTTGAAGCTAACTGCCTAGAAGTTGTTTACGATCGCGATCGCATTCAGCGTTAATTAGGAACTGTCACTTTAATATCTTTAACATGAGAGCAATCAAGCTCATTCTGAATAAAGTTTAAAAGCTCCACTTTATAGTTGAGTAACCATTCAGGGTTATTGCCAGAATATAAGCAAATCTCCCAAACAAAGTAGTACTTTCCATTCCTTCTTTCATGCCAATTCACCTGGCAAACTGCTTTGCAGTGGTAAAAGAAATTGACAATCCTGGTTATTGCCCTTATCTCATCCTGGTCTTTATGGGGTAAAGACAAATCGAGGATCTTAGGACGGCTTAGCTTTGTGTCATGAAACCGAAAGTTCATTTCATTAATCCCCTTACCGTTAGAACCGTTGCAGATACTACACAGCGTTTGTGAATTCTCTAAAGTTGTTTCACCGCCAAATTTTAGAGGGACGATGTGATCAATCTGTAATCTTACTCCTACTCCCTTTGCCCCACAGCATAAACAAGCATTACCATCTCGCCTTTTAACCTGTATCTTTTCTTGCGTAGTTAGTTCTACTTCAGAAGAAGTGGTTGCTTGGAATGAAACAGTTTGAGAAGTTTTCTCTCCATAAAGCTCGTAATCAAGAATTCCTCTAACCGCTGCCTGCACTGCTGTTTCAAAGCGACTAAATGATTTGTAGAAAGTCTTCCATAAAATACCAGGTTTTGAAAACTCTTGACTTAAATGTTCACGCATAATGCGGAAAGGAAAATCAACTACTTTTTGAGCAAGTTTATCCAGGTCGTAAAGTTCTCTTTCCTCAAAAGAATGATAAGGAGGGACGGATTGATTTTGAGCAATGTGGCGCACAAGCTTAATTAAGTCTGAATGGAGTCTTTCGCCGATATTGTCGGTTTCGCGATCGAACCATTCCTCGATCCACTGTTCAACTTGAGGCTGAATCCATTCCTCATCTAGATATTCTTTAGACCAGTCATCTAATAAACTCATGCTGGAAACAAAATCAATGAATGCATCAAGTTTTTGTTTGGTATGCTCGTAAGCCAAAACAAACTCAGTAAAACCCTCCATTGATTCCTGTTTATCGTCGGAATCAGCATAAACAATCTCTGTTTTGTACCAGCCCACAGGAAATATTTTTGAGAACGGAAGAATCTCATAATCTCCGCCGCTCTCCATTAATTTTGCCAATTCTTCCACTAAGCGAATTGAAATATATTCAATTGGATAGACTCCTTTAGAATGAATTGGATCGGGTTCCATACGTCCATTTAAAGGAGCAGCCCAATCAATTAAACGTTTCCAATCATCAAAGAAAAGCACAATATTCGCTTCACTACTGCCGCCTGCTTTCTCACCGCGTAAGGCTCTACCGATCATTTGAGTGATTAAAATAAAGCTTGTCGTTTGACGAGTGATGAATACTGTTTGAACGCTGGGAACATCTGCCCCCTCTGTGAGCATTCTGACGTTAATTAAAACGTCGAGCGGTGCATCATTGCCATGTTCATCTTTTCCAGTCTTGAACTGATTTAAAATCCGCTTGTTATCATCTTGTGTTCGTTTATTACGAGCTTCGGCAGAACCCGGATCAGCGTCTATGTGTGAATAAATAGCATCTGCTGTAATGCCTTTTTTAATCAGATGCTCCTTTAAATAAACACACTGAAACCAGCGATCTGCAAAGATAATCGTTTTTCCATAAATATCTTTATTGGCTGCATAAGTGTCTACTATGAAATTATTTCTCTGATTGTTAGTTGCAAGTATCTCAATGATTTTTTCCGGTAAATCTTTGTGCTGTTTTACTAATCGGTCATACAGCCCATCATCCACCTCTAGCTCTGTGCCTGTGCCTATCTCGATGTAGTTAGGTCTAGCCAAAATCTTCTGAGTGATCAGAGTATTTTTATTTGCCTCATAGATAATTTTGTCCTTAAAGATCTCCCAAAGCCAGCCTCTTCTGGATTTTTCGTTGTAGGTGGGTGTCGCTGTTAAACCCAGAAAATGGACATTGGGGAGTAATCCTCGCAGCCCTAGCTTGGTGTCTTTCTCACCGATCAAGAGGCTACGGCAACCATAAGCGGGGGCATGATGAGCTTCATCAATTACCACGAAGAGTTCTGTTTCTCTACAACTTTCGACAAATTTTCTAAAGGCTGTTTGAATAGGCATTCCACGTCCGTCTAAAGCATCGGTGTGTAAGTTGCCGATCGCCGTTGGTAGCGTCATGATTAAGACATCATCTGTCAATTGAATAGATGCTGCGCTGGCGTGAGATGGGTTGCTAGAAACGCACCGAATATTCAATATCTTTTTAGACTCTGGAATTTCTCTGGCTTCATCCCAAAAGGTTGAGAATGCCTGATCTAGGAGATAAAACGACGGAGCTAACCAGAGAATTTTGATGTTTTTAGGAATTATATGCTTGGACAACCACCTTACAGCCGTAAATGTTTTGCCTGCACCTGTAGGAAGCACTAATATTCCGCTGCCGGGTTTCTCCCTATTACCCGCGAATGTTTCGCTGAGTTTTGCAAATGCCTCAATCTGATGTTGAAAAGCCTGTTTTGGAGAATAATCGACGTGTTGCGCTCTCAATTCATTTAACTTAAGCGATACATATACCATGGGTATTCTCCTAGTTCATGCAGCAGTTCATCGTTCATGCAGCAGTTCATCAATCACAACGACTGCATTTACGTTCTAGGTTTCCCATATTTTTCTTTTGCTAACTAAGCTGGCAAGCGATCGCTGTTGTTCCAGCAAACAAAACAGCTTGAACAAACCTGATACTCACAAGCAATCTGGGCAAGGCGATCGCTCCTGCTCTTTCCCCACGATGCAATTAGCAAAATAGTAATTTGCCTGATCATTCAGCCTGGTTGCCGACTCATTTCATGCGATCGCCCACTCATTTTGGATGCCTGCCGGATTTCATGGTAGACATTTCAAGGACGCGATTCCTGTAGAGATTTCACGACTCGCAGGATTGAGTAGTTCTAAGCTGATGCCTGCCCGATCAGCCACTAATGCCCCCAACGCTTCCAGATAAGAATTGACCTGGATTGCCGCAATGCCCAAGGCTTCAGGCGGCACCTGCATTCTGGTGTGATTGTCGCGCACTGCCACAATCTTCGTGCGGGGTTGCTGGCAAAGGCTCAGCACTGCACTACCTCCGCAGGCGGTTGCAGGAATGACGATCGCATCCACTTGATTTGCCCAAATATCCCCCAAAGCCGCACTACCAGACGCGATAAACTGCGGTGCCCGACTCAGCCCCACCAACACGCACGGCAGGAAAGTATGTCCTAATTCTTCAGCCGCAGAGCGGGGAGAAATGGTGGGATCGAGCGGTAACGGCAGGAGAGCCGGGGCATGGGCACAGGGAATCCGAAAAGTGCGGACGACCAGATGGCTGATCACCGCTTCTGCTCCGGCAAGCGGGTCTACGCCTTGACCGTGACGATAATTGTGCAGTGCCTCACTGTCTACGCCATCGGGAAACCGAGCCACAACCGCGATCGCTTCGGCTCCCGCTTTGGTGATCAACTGCTCTGCGGCTCTCAGCAAGCTATCGGGATGATCCACCGTGCCCCAAGTTGCCCCAGAGGCTGCGGTCTTCAAATTCACGCCCAAGGGCATATCGGTGACGATGTAATCCGTTAAACTCAGCCCCAGCGTGGCACGAACGGCATCCGCAGCTTGCAGATGGCGCACTCGTAAATCGGGTTCAATGGCGCGATCAAGAATCAGCCCGACTCGATTTTGATGAACTGGACGCAAGCCCCAATGTCCCGCTGCAAACTGATCCAGTCCATAGCCTTCCACATACAAGGCGTTAGACAAATTCCAGTAAAGCTGCGCCCCGTTCAACACGTTGGGATGGGTGATCAGACAATCTGCAACCTCCGCGATCGCCCGTGCCACAGGCAAAGCATCTCCAGCATAGCCGCCAATAGATGCCCCAATCCCCGTCGGCACAATCAGCATAACGGTGTAAGGGCGTTTCATAGATCGCTAGAAATTGGCAAAATTCTTAGAATGAGTATCTTTTAGGAAGTTGGTGCTTCAGTTTGAGTGACGATCGCCTCAACTACAACCTTTTGGCGCTCTAAATCAACTGCTGTCACTGCCCAGCGTAGAGGCTCTCCCCGCTTTTGCAGTTCTGCTTCTACCTCGCGTTGAAGTGCCAAGGGCGACTCTTGCAAATCAATTTCGGCAGTAATGAAATGGGTAGTCATGGTGCAATAAAAGTAAAGAACTGAGACTAATCATAGACACTTGGCGAATCATCTACCCTCACCCCTACGGCGATCGCGTAACTCCCTCAAAATTTGCCGATTTTCTCGTTGCAAGCCTCGGATGAAAGTCGCATGTTCCTCGTGCCGGATAGCAGATTCGGTTGCTAATTCCATCAAATCCTCCATACTTGCCTCAAAATCACGCCGATGTTCAGCCGTCAACTCCCGCAGATCAGCGATCGCGCTGGCATTTGCCTCGATCGCACGGGCGTTTGATGCAACGATTTTCTTTGTTTCCTCCCACCCTTTTCGAGACTCTTCTAGTGCCTCGCTCCACCCTTTTCGAGACTCTTCTAGTGCCGTTGCGTTTTCCTGCTGCTGAAGGGCGGTTTGGGCTAATAGCTCCCTAATTTCATCAAACGTCATGGCGGTGTTTCTTTGAATTGCTGTTTGGTCATGGTTGCGAGAACCATGTTCTTCTGCATTCAAGGCTGGTTGAAATTTTTGAACTCACTTTTTTCAAGTTTAGCGGACTCACGAGCAGAGAACCTGATTTTTCTTATTTTTGAGGTTGCCCAAATTGCAGATTGTAAACCGTGTCTTCTTTGCCAGTTTCAACCTTTAGATTAGAACGTGGATGGGATACGCACAGCAGCGCATAGCCTTTTTCCTGTAGCTCTGAACTGATGCCCATCCCTTCTGCCTGGTCAACAGTTCCTTCCAAAATTTGGGCAGCGCAAGTCGTGCAAACTCCCGCATGGCAAGAACCGGGCAAGTCTAGCTCAAGTTCGTCCGCAACTTCCAAAACGGTTTTGTCTTCGGGCACCTGAATGGTGTGAGTGGTGCCCTGATGGTGAATTTCAACAGTATAAGTATTGGACATCGCGGGTAGCAGGTAGTTAAGTTAAATAGCGGGTTATTGAGCGCTGTGGTCAAGCCCTAGCACCTAGATTTCTACAGTACTCGATTTATGAATCTAATTTAAAGATTGCGGTCTGAGTCAACCCACTGTTTTTGGGGCATTGCTGAATCTGGGGATGGAAATTTGCAGGTGAGCGCATCTTCAAAAGATTCCCCTTTCATTCTTCAAACGGGTCGAAACTGCGCGGGGGAGGGAGTTCTCGTTCTTGGTTGGCAAGTTCAGAGGGCGGGCGATCGCTGCTCCATCCCCACCAAACTGTTTTGCAATTGCACTCATAAAATTCCTGCCACTTGCGGCGGTGGTCTTCGGTAAAAACGGGCGATCGGCGATTGATCCAAACCTGTTTTGCGGCTTTGCTGCTAGCACCACATTTAGGACACTGAAATGTGGCTGCATGAACCGCTGATTGCGTCCACTTAGGCGAGATTGGCTCAAATGCTTCCATAAAAGTTAGTCAGAAGTCCGCAGGGTTGATTTGCCCATTATCAACCTTTTAGAAGAAAGAGATGGCAAGAAAACAGCAGAGTCAGCGTCGCGATCGCGACCTTGCTTGATGAGCTAACTAAATTTAAATCTTTGACTCGTTTTGTAACATTCGGCTGAATGTAGTCATTTCATCTGTGCCGAGATGGAAAATTTTGGGTATTGTCTTAAGGATATTTGCCTTCTATCGCTAGAGGGATTTGTTGCATCCGCGATCGCGTCTTTCATTAACTGCAAAACTGCTGTTGGTCGTCCACCTCTCTCATCGAGTGCCGCGCCTTATGTCTATTTTGAATCTGATCTCGTTTCTTGGCATTTTTGGGCTGTGCTTCATCGCCTGGTTATTTTCCGAGAATCGCCGTCTGCGCTATTTTCCCTGGCGGGTGATGGTGACGGGCATTTTGTTGCAGCTTGCATTAGGAGCAGCGGTGTTTTTATTTCCGCCCACGCGAGATGCGCTCAAAGCGTTTAGCGATTTGCTCAACGTGGTGTTTGATGCGGCGGATGCGGGCGCACGGTTTGTGTTTGGGCGGAATATTGTGCCCTTGCCCGATAAGCCACCCGATGTGAATTTGGGCTACATTTTTGCGTTTCGGGCGCTGCCGACGGTGATTTTCTTCTCTGGCTTGATGGCGCTGCTCTACAACATTGGCGTGATTCAGGTGATTACCAATGTGTTTGCCAAAATTTTCTACTCAACGATGCGATTGAGCGGCGCAGAAGCGTTGAGCGGTGCCGCCAACATTTTTGTAGGAATTGAGGCGGCGATCGTGGTTAAACCGTTTCTTCCCAAAATGACCCGCAGCGAACTGTGTGCGATTCTTACGTGCTGTTTTGGCACTGCCGCTTCTTCAAGTCTGGCAATTTACGTTAGTTTTCTTAAACCTGTTTTTCCTAATATTTTGGGGCATCTAGTATCTGCGTCGATTATGGCGATTCCTGCTTGCTTCGTGCTGTCCAAAATTTTGGTGCCAGAAACAGAGGTGCCGCTGACCTTGGGCGGGATACCCAAAGAGCCAAAAACATCCAGGCTGCGATCGCCCACCAGTAAACGACAGCTATTGGAGGATGCTAATCGTACGTCTGTTGCAGAAGTGCCAATCACCGCTGAAGATGAAGAAATTGCTCGGCTTCTGCGGGGAGAACAGCCTTTAAGACGAACCGCAGGCGATGAATCGGACAATTTTTCAGAAAACATTCCCCAAGAAACCGTTGGCGGCGAACCGATTGAGCGCGTTAGCCCGTTAGATGCGGCAATTATTGGGGCATTGGATGGGGTGAAAATGGCAGTCTCGATCGCCGCTGTGCTGATCTTAATCTTGGGCTTAGTCTATTTGTTTAATCAAATCTTTCTTTGGCTGGCAACCTTGCCCAGTCCCATTGGAGACGTGTTTAAGATCGTGACTCTGGCAAACATCCTCGGTGTTCTGTTTCTCCCATTCACCTTTCTTACCGGAGTATCGCTGGACTGGAATGAACTCTGGCTGTCGTCGGTGATTATCGGACGACGCTTACTCGAAACAGCCATTCCACCCTATCAAGCTTTGGCAGTAGCCTCTGCCGATGGTTCGTTGAGCGATCGCGCGGTGCTAATCGTCAGCTATGCTCTGTCTGGCTTCGCTCACCTTGCCTCAGTTGGGATTTTTGTCGGCGGCACGATCGCCCTAATTCCTTCTCGCCGTAAAGACATTTCCGAACTCGGTTGGAAAGCCCTGTTTGCAGGAACCTTGGCAACCCTGATGATCGCCGCTGTTTCTGGGGTTTACTACATGCCTGGAAATGCCAGCATTTTAGGCGAGAAGCAAGCTCCCGCGCCTGTCGTCAGTCCAACTCCTGCCGTACCGTCTCCCGCGCCTCCGGCTCCCGCAGCAACCCAGGCTCCTCTCGCGGTGCCCCAATCTCCAGCACCGCCTGCTGCGCCTGCGATCGCTCCTGCTGCCCCTGCTGCTATCTCTAACCCACAGCAAGTTCTTCAACCTGCGCCAAACCCATCTCCCAACTAAAAGGGATGAGGGCAAATTAGCTGGACATTGCTTTACACTGCCAGACTCAATAGCTTTGCGATCGCGGGTAAAATGTCGCCAATCGCCTTAAAGACCGTCGCGGTTTCAGGCAAACCGGGAATCGGCGCGGTCAAAATTTTCTTTGCCTTGCGCCAGATGCTTTCTTTGTCGGGATGCTGCGGATTTTTGCCTAGTTCTGCGATCGCCTGCACCTGCTCCAACGCATCTTGCTTGTCTTCCGTGGAAAGCTCTTGGGCATCTGCGATCGCCGTTTGCAGTTGGGTCAGCAGTTCCTTGATGCCGGGTTGGTCGGGGTCGGGAGAACTGGGCAGTTGGTTGATCGTATTCGTGACCGTACCACTAATGTCAATGTCACCTAGATTGAGAGCTTGTCCGCTTGGGTTGAAATCTCTGCCGATGTTGCCAGTTGCAATCTTGCGGCTGGAGTCATTGCTTTCAGTCATTGCTTTGCTCTCTGCACTTGCGTTTACTTCAACGGTAACGGGTCGATTGGCGAGTAGGCGCAGAATCTCGGTCATGTCTGCGCTTTTCTCACGATAGATCGTAATCTGCTCATCCTTCGCTTTGAGTTCGGCGTGATATCTGGCTTCCAGCGCTTGCACCGCTAACTCATAGCTGTGATTAAACTCGCTGTGAATTTTCGCTTTATCCGCTTCCACAGGCACACTCACCCGCACCACCACCACGCCATCGCCCTTGTTTTCAATGCTTTGAATCGTCAGTTCCGTGCCGTCATTTTCCACCTGCACCGTTTGAAAAGCGGCAACAAAGGCTTTCCAGTCCACGCCGTTGCGGAAGATCAGGTCAACCGTGTTGAGCGCTTCTTGAAACAGCTTCGTGAATTCACCCGGAGCAAAATCACCACTGCTGGGGCGGCGTTCTTGCCGATCTCGCAGCAGATAGACATACTGACAATCCACAGACTCCAGATTCGTGTGGCTGTCAATATTCCAGGCTTCCAGACAGGCTCCAGTCAGGGTTGCTCCCGTGAAGTCAGTGTCTAGCACCAGCGTTTCGAGCAAGTTGGCATTCTTTAAATTCGCGTATCGCAAGGTGGCGCAGCTCAAGTCTGCCCAGGTCAGGTTGGCATCTTCGAGATTCACGCCGTTTAGGTTTGCAGTGCGAAAATTGGCATCCACATAAGACTTTTTGTAGCCGTTGCGGGTAACGAGTAACTCCCGCACAGCCGGATTTGCCAGGATAGAATTGCCGACTCTAGCACGGTCTAGCTTCTTAGCGTCATGCCAACAAACCTTCTCCAAAATGGTTTTGCTTTCTAGGCGCTTTCCCTGCTCGTTCTTTTTCCAGGTGTTCGTAAAGTTCGTGCTTTTGAGCATGGCTTGGGTGAAATTGGCGTTAGTCAAATCGGCACCGCGAAAGGTTGTGCCGCCAATCGCCGCAAATGCAATCCCAGCGCTACGAACCAGAGCGAATTTTTCGTCGCCCTTTAAAGATCGCCAAGCGATGTAGCCGCTAAACAAAGCGCCAGCGCCAGCGACAGCGACAGCGCCAGCGCCAGCGACAGCGCCAGCGACAGCGACAGCGACAGCGACAGCGAAAGCGACAGCGACAGCGACAGCGACAGCGCCAGCGACAGCGACAGCGACAGCGCCAGCGACAGCGACAGCGCCAGCGACAGCGACAGCGACAGCGCCAGCGCCAGCGACAGCGACAGCGACAGCGCCAGCGACAGCGACAGCGCCAGTGCCAGCGACAGCGACAGCACCAGCGACAGCGACAGCGCCAGCG
>ENA-ORBV01005382-ORBV01005382.1-microbial-mat-metagenome-genome-assembly--contig:-NODE-5382-length-23631-cov-4.640528_pt1 | contig 23631 bp, 30 predicted proteins | sample MGYA00237777_ERZ505514 | MGnify/ENA primary metagenome ERZ505514 (study PRJEB26160, sample SAMN06269048) | microbial mat metagenome | isolation source: Oligotrophic lake microbial mat | place... | reverse complement strand
GGCCCGCGCCCTGCGCCGCCATCTGCCTGCCTGTAACGGCCGGCACTGATCTTGACGCCAAGTTAGCGATAGTGCTCCCCACTGCGCGAGGCACACCCCCCACGACACCGCCCGCAATCTCCGCCGCGCGGCCAATGTAGGGATTATTCTGCCGGAACAGTTCTGCGTTCTGCCGCATACCGTCCGTGGTCCGGTTATAGCCGGCACTGAACCCCTCCCCGCGCAGCGCGCTTGCCGCGCCCGACACGGCGCCGGAAACTTCGTCCGCCAGCCCTAGCGTGATCCCGTTGACGACGGCGCCAGTGGTGGAGCCGCTCGCGCTGGTTAGCCCGACTTGCTCATTAAACTTATCGCGCGGCAGCTTGCCTTTGTAGAAAGTATCGTAAGCGGTTTCTGCTAGGTCAAAATCAGACTTGGCGCCGATTTGCTTATCGAATTCTTCGCGTGGCAAAGATGCTGCGTAGAACTGGTTATAAAGCGAATCCACCATCTGCGACCGTATTTGCGGGGCAAGTGACGGCGCTTGCTGATAGGGGCGATCAGACATTATTTAGCCCCCGGCAGTTTCAAGCCTAGCGGGTTATTCGGATCGCGCCGAGCAGGCTCACCGGGCTGGGCTGCTGGTGCAGCGGCTTCCGGGGGCGTTACGTAGTCAATAGCAATCTGCTTCGGGTCCAGTCCGAAGCTTTCAGCCAAGGCGCCGAAGCGTGACGCTGTGTGGTCATACGTGCGGCGCTGTTGCTTGAAGATTTGGTCCGCCTCACGGGCAAATTCCTGGCGCAGCGCGGGCGCCATGCCTTCGCCGGTCAATACTCTTTGGGCTGCGCCCTGCACGCGCTGGCCGAAGGTTCCCTGCGCCGCCGCCATGGCGAATTCGCTTTCCCGCACGACAGAGCCAGGGTCCAACATCCTCACGTATGTGTAGAGCATAGCCATGTCACCCGTGTTGGTGCCCGACTTCGCCGCCGCTTGGAATTTCTGGTGCGCGTCTTGAACGACGCGGAAATCCTTCGTGAGAGTCGTGAATTCGTCGCGGAGCACATTCGCGCGCGGGAATTGCTGCTTTGACGGGTCTTCCGGTCCGCCTGGCACGGCTTCCATGCGCCTGCCCTGCCCTGCCGCCTGATATCCGGCCGGCGGCGGTTGCTCACGGTTCGGGTCGGCGGGTCCGCCTGGCACGGGCGCCAAGCCGGCGCCTTGCGACTGATACCCAGCAGGCGGCGGCATTGGACGCGTCGGGTCTTCTGGCCCGCCGGGGATCGGCGCGAGTCCGTTGGGGCCGCGCTGGTAGCCTGCTGGCATTGGCCGCGCGCTGATAGCATTCGCTGCGTTGGGGCGGGGCATATACCGGGTTGTGCCGTCCTCTTGCACAATCGGCACCAAATCACGATCAGGCCCGCGCGGGTCATACGCCACGCCGACCGGCTGAAACGTGCGCCCGCCGTCGTAGCTTGTAACCTTCTGCATCATCCCGTTGCCTAGAGGCACTTCGTTATTGATCGGCGGGGGCGTTTCCTGCTTGATGAAGGGCTTTAGCGCTTCCGCCTGCGCCCGTATTCTGGGATTGCGGTGCTGCGCGCCTCTCAAATAAATATCCATCAAAGCACCGCCGTTAGGTGGCGGTTGCCGCGTCGGCATACCCACCCCACCCGGCTGCGCCTGCGCCATTTGCTGCGGTTGTGGCTGCGCGCCCATGGGCTGCGGGGTAGGCTCACCCATACCGCCGCCCGCGTCCGTCGCGGTGCCGGTGTTGGCTGACGCGAATTGCTGGCGTTGCTGCGGGGCGCCTTGTGCCGCCTGCGCGCCCCCGACCACGCCGTCATAGCGCGACCAAAAGCCGTCCGTGGCGCCGTTGCGCTGATCCCCGCCAGGCATGGACGGCCAGACGCCAGCGAGCGCCGATTCAACGGATTTCCTGCGCATTGGGGTTTGTAGGTCGGGCAGTAGATCGCGGCCGGTCTTTGCCTTGTAAACGTCCTGAGCGTGCGACCACGCACCAATGTCCTGCGTCTCTGGGGAGAAGTCGCTCAGACCGAACTTCTTAGCAACGCCTTCCCATGTCGGGCCGAGGAACTGATACCGTCCCGCCGCGCTGGACGTTTGCCCCGCATACGGCCCTGACTGAATAGGGACAGCCTGCCCCGGGTGCGCGTTATAGCTCAGGAACTTCTTGCCGCCGTAAATTGTATTGTAGTCGGGCGATTCCGCGCCGCTCACCGCAGTAAGGAAGCCCTTACCTTCAATGGGCAAGTGCTCCGCCGCAATCGGCAAGCTGCCGCGAGACGGGGCAGAAGCAGCCGCCCCGCCCATAGGGGCGCTACCGCTCATTGGCGCGGCAGATGGGGGCGCTTGTGGCGCTTGCCCGCCCCCTTGGTTCATACGCAGCAACCCCTCTCCTATGGCCTTCCCGTAGCCCGACACTTCCTCGTTGTCAGCCTCGTAAATACCCTTCATCTCTTCGTCGGCCTTGCGCGCGTCCCACCCGCCCAGAAGCGCTTTCGCGAGGTTGTTCACGCCCTGCCACGGCGACTTGATCGGCTCGCCGGACCCGCCCTCTTTCATCATGGCTTCCGCCTCGGCGCGGCGACGAAGCGCAATGGCAAGCTGCGGGTTTTGCAGGTAGAGCGCGGAAAGGCTATCGGCCATGATTCACCGCCATTCCATAATCAACGCTCATATACCCAGCCGCGTCCGTATGAACCGCAGCCGGCAGAACCGGCAGGATATCCTGCGCCATCAGGCCGACATGCCGCGTTTCCGGATGATCCCAGAGGTAGCGGAACTCATAGACCGGGAAGCCGTTCGGCAACGCGCCGACCCGCACAATGTCAGTCTTCAGCCGCGCGTCAGATTTGATTAACGCGCCGCCAAGCGTGCCCGCGAGACCGAACAATCCGCCCATTGTCGCGTTTTGCTGCGACATTTGCGCGTTGTAGTTCTGCATTTGCGCGTTGTACGCGTTGCCATAAGCTCCCACCACGTCAGTTGCGCCTACGTTGGTGTTTGCAGTCTGCTGGAATTGCGGGGCGTGAACCTGCCCGCCTGACAGCAGCGCGTTTGCCTCGTTCAACGGCACCGAACGCAACGCCGCCTCTTGCTGCAGCGCCTGCCCAGCCACGTTGCCGCCCTGGCCTAACGCCTGTAGCCAAGCGTCGTTCTTGCCCTCATTGAAGCTGCGATAGTCATTCGCCCACGCCTCGGAACCCGGCGCAATGCCCTGGTTCAGCAGACGCGACCGCATGCCTTCCTCTTGCTGCGCGAATTTCGGATCAAGCCGGGAGAAATTGGCATTGATCGCGTCGTTGCGGTATTGGTCGTAATTGGTGCTGATCGGCTTACTCAGCATGTCCTGCGTGTTGGACAGTAGCGTATTCGCCGTGGTGCCGTACGTGGTCTGGCCCGCAGTCGTCAGGTCATACAGCTTCTGCTGTTCGGGCGAAAGCTGCGTCCGCATGGACCATTGCGGGCCGAACTTCGACGGCGTTTCTGTGAAGTTGATAGAGCCCCACGGGCCGAACTGATTGACATTATCAAGCCGCGCTTCAGTTTCCGCCGTCGCCTTGTTGGTCGCGGTTTGAGCCGCTGCAACCTTGGCGGGGTTAGGAGGCTGCGGCGGAGATGGCGCTGATTTGCCCACTTTTCCAAACCTTCTGATATTCGTATTTCGTCATGGACGTAACCACCGCATGGTTTTTCCACCCGAAGCGGTGCCGCAGCACCCCATCGCGCTTAAACCCCAAATGCTCGTTGAACCGTAGGACGTGCTCGTTTTGATGCGGCATGGCGGACCAGATAAGGTTTACGCCCAACTGCTCAAACGGATAGTAAAGCAGCGCCCGAATGATATCCTTGCGCGCCCACATAGGCGTGCGCGACGCCACGCTCACCTGACAGGTTTTCACGCTGTCTATGAAGTCGTGATAGACCACGACGGCCTGCATGGGCTGGCCCATATTCTCCGGGTCGTTGCCGCGCATCACGCCGATTGACCGGCACGGCCCGAACGATCCGCCGCGCATGTGCGGGATATGGTTTGCCGCCCAAGTCGCTAATTCCGTGTCGAAGCCGAAGACGAGGCAACTCACAGAAACAGCCCCTTTTCATAGGTCAAATCGAACGCCATGATATTCACGCCGATTGTCTTTGTGGCAATCTTCATGTGCAGCGACGCGCTGTAGCCAAGCCCCGTCACGCTGGCCCATTGCGTTTGTATCTGGCCGACAGAAGAATCATTGCCGCCCCAAAGGTCCGTGCCCCAAACCGCGGTGCCCCACAGCGGACCACTCGCCACCGCGCCGGCAATGTTGCTGCTGATCGTCGGCAAGTCCTGCGACGTTTGGAAATCAGTCTCGACGTTCAAGGCAAACGACAGCGGCGACGTGGTTTGCAGCACGGGCCGCGCCATCATAAACCGCTTTAGTAGGCCACGCCCGCCGATATACTGGTAGGCGGTCCGCATCTCGCCAACAACGTCCGTGTTATTGTCGTCATAGCCGTTATCGAACAAATATACCTTGCCGTCCGTGCCACCGAAGTAAGGTGCCGAATTCATCAAGCCCCACGATATGGCTTGCAAGCCGGTGTAGCGGCACCATGCCCCGGTTATCGTGTTGACGACATACTGGTAAAACAGCGTCGTGCTGATGGGCACGTTGACGATAACCTGCGTGCCGCGCGGATAGAGCTTCGCGCCCCAGCCTGTCAGGGTCCGCCCGTCCCTTATCGCCTGCGCGACTGCGTTGCCAATGTTCTTGGATACCGCAATCCGCTGCGCCTGCGAGTCGCCAACCGATAGATACTGCGAAAGCGGCTGGAAGCCATCTTCGCACAATATCAGCATGTCCGGTCCAAGCCGCGTCATGGCGCGCGTTCCCGTCACCGGCCGGCCCACAATAAACCGCCCGATCAGAAACCACGTTGAAGACGAATTCGGGTCAAAGCCGCTGTAAAGCAGAACCTCACCCTCAGTCGTTAGTGCGACAAAGATATCGTCCGCGCCGCCATAGCCATTGTCGCGCGTCCATGTGCCAATCGCCGCCAGCGATCCCCCTTTGATGCAAAACGGGCCTAGGTCGAATGCCGTGAGCGGCGATCCTTGGAATGATCCCGCCGCCGCATACCAAACCTTGAGCGTGTTCTTTTCAGCGTAGAACATGCGTTGCGCATGGGCGCAGCACAGCGACAGCGCGGCGCTAGGCCCGGTGTTCACTAGGTTCGTGATCGTGGATCCGTCATAGCGCCAGCCCACGTCCACGCCGTTGACGGCAATCGTGTATTGCCCGCCGCCGGTTGAAAATGACGTAGTGGACCAGTCATTGCTGCCGTATCCGGTTCCCAGCGACGCGGCCGATCCGGTGGAAACGTTGAACACCTTGCCGTTGCACGCCGCCAGCAGCCTGCCGGTTGTGCCGGCCCATTCGATCAAGTGAACGTCAAACGTCCCTTCGCCGGTGTTGCAATGCAGGTCATAGCCATTGCGCAGCCGCAGGTAGTTTGGTTCGGGGAAAATGTTGTCCAGTTGCAGCGCGAAGCCGGGCTTCATGTTGTCCTGGCTGTCGCGCGCATTCCAACCAAGCACGGGCGCCTGGATAGACGACGCGCGGGCGCGGACAATGGGCGTGGGCTGACGCATTAGGCGCCGAACCCGGTCTCTGGCACATTCTGCGTGCCGATATAGCGCCAGCCGCGCGCGCCGGTCATATCCAGCGTTGCCGCGCCGCCGTCATTCGCCGCCACAATCGACACCTGCGACAACCATTGCCGGCGCAGTTCCGTGTATTCAAAGCCCTTCGCCTGAAAGAAAAGCCATTTCAGGCCCATGACCATCAAGTTGTCATCGAACACCGTCAAGTCATTGTCCAGCGTGAAACGCGCCTTAGCCACGCCCGCCGATGTCGTCACCCAATAGGACGACAAATATTCCGTGATCAGCGTGTCGTCGGTCGTCGGCGCCGGCCAAACCACGATCTTCTGGCCCTGTAACCGGAACTTCCGGCGCGGCCCCGTCGCGACGTTGCCGGATATCAGCCATTGATACTGCTGCGGCGATACCGGACCCTGTAGCTGCCAGGCATTCGTCCGGTCCCACTGCGTGCTGGGCGCTACGGCGCGATATCCCGCTGGCAAATCGTAAGTGTCTTTCGCAAAAGAGACGGCAACCGCAGTGCCCGTGGCCGTGCATGGCATATCCAATGTGACTTGTGTTGCGCTATCCACAGTCAGCACCCGCGCGCCAGTCGGAATGCCCGTGCCAGACACGCTGTAGGCCACGCTCAGGCCGGTCGTGGACGGAATGGCGGTAATGACCGCGCTCGCGTCCGTTCTGGTCCCTGTCGTGGCTGTGGGGGCCAGTAGGGGCAGGACAAACAGCTTCGTAAGCGCAGACCAGTTGGTGTGAGCCGTCAGCATTTGGCCGCAACGCGTCGCCAGCGCGTAAAGCTGTAGCGTCTGCTGGTCGGTCGTGGTGACGACGGCTGACGGGCGCGCAATGCCCAATTCGTCGGCGGCGTCTTGCACCAGTTCAAGCAGCGAGCGGGCCATATTGTTTCCTAGACTGCGATTCCGAAGCGCCGGGGGCGCCCCGGGTTTAAGTCAACGCACATTTCGATTGCAATAAACGTAATACGCGGCACCCCTAAGGGGGGCGTCGCGTATTCCTCAATCCCTTGGATTGTCACGCGCGCAATGCCTGTGGATGGCGTTGCGTATTCCTCAATGCCATGGATGGTGACACGACTTGCCATGGATCATGTCACCAGGTTGTAACCAATATCGACGGCCTGCAGCGAGGCTAATGTCCACGCGATGCCGCCATTCGGATCAAGCGCGATCTCATCGACAAATAGCGTGTAAGACGAAAACTCCGATGTCGTCGCGCCATACGTCGTCGTGGCAACAGACCGGACCGCGCTTTTGACGTCGCGGGGCGTTGCGTCGTCAATCCGCGACTTCCGCACCAGCTGCGGCGTGCCATAGATTGTCGATCCGTTTGGTATCCACGTTGCCGACACATCGAATAGGTCCTGCTGGCCTGGCGTCGAACTGGAATTGTAGAGCGTGTCGGCGTCGTTGGTGGCAGCGGCCGCCCAATTTGTCCCGCTATTTGGCGTCCATGCCACGGTGTTATTGCCGGTTGGCACGCCGATGTAGAACCTGGCATCACGGGGCAATGTCGTAAACGCATCGCCCCCCATATCGAACAACACAATGTCATCAAGAAAGGTCTGTATAATGCTATCTCCCACGGTCTTCCCAAACGAAACGCGGTTCCATACCGAAGACCCGCCGTTGTTTGTGTCGTAACTGGTCGTGGTGCCGTCCAACAGCGTGGTTCCGTTTATGCGCAAATACAGCTTGCCCACCGTATCGCTGGTTAACCACCCGAATTGCACGGGAAGATAAGTGTATCCGCCGAGATTGCTAATTGCCGCACTCGTTCCGCTGGCGAGGACAGTGTCTGCCATCGTGCCACGATAAACGGTATAGCTTTGATCGGCCGTATTGATCCGTAGCGTCAATTGAGCGGCGACGGTGTTTTCAGCGACGCGCACAACGAAGTCGCCGCTTAATGCATAGAACCACGCTATTGCAAAGCAGACCGCCCCAGCGGTCGTGTAGCTGGCCGGGAGCAACCCCGTGTCCACGGCTGTGCCGGAGAGATTAATACCTGTGGTCACCGAGGCATTTTCAATCTGCAAAGACTTGCCCGAAGAGAACCGGCCAGTAGTGAAAGCCCCGAACGTAGACTGCTTGAATATTCCCAATAAGTCTTGCTGGGTCGTCATGTAATCGAACCCGGTGCGGGCAAGCGCTTGTTTCGCCATCGCTAAGTCCTCGTCGTCAGGATGGTTAAGGCGAAGTCAGCAAGCGTCGTGTCTGGCGTGCCAGGCGCGGTAATGAAAAGAAGGTCGCCAGCCTGCAAAGCCACCGCCGCCTGCGTCGAAAGCGTCACGCCACCAGCCGCACTAAACGTCACTGTGCCAATCACAGTATTTGCGCCAGCGCGCCGATATGACACCGTGAAGATATTGCTGCCGGCGCCAGCCGTGAGCGCAGCCGCGCCGGTTCCCGCGAAGTTGGCCGGGACGGTCTGCGCAACCCCGACATATTGTGGGATCTTGGGCGATAGTCCGATTTCAGACATTGGCCCTGGAAAGCCGAAGCGGTTTTCGATCGTGTTCGACGTTGCAGGCGGGGCTAGCGAAGCGCCGGCCGGGATAATCCAGAAGTCAGTGCTCTTGCGGACAATCCAAAGCGGGCGGTTCTGTTCGGCCGGCCATGACGCATTGATCGTCCCGCCATTGATCGTGCAGCCGGACGGCGGGAATATCGCCCCGGTCGTCGTCGTCGCCACGTCCACGAAGGTTGACCGCCCCACGGGGAACGTCGAAAGCAACTGCACCGCAATCGCGCCGCCTGACGTGGTGACGGCGTTTAACCCCAGGCAAAGCCAATTCCCTGCGGCCACCGCCGCCAGGTCCGATAACTGCCCAACGCCCGACGCCGTAACCGGCCGGATTTCCTCCCCGAGATAACCGGCCACCTTGGCCGGCATTCCGAGGCCCTGCAGGTCATGGCGAAGGGCAGTCAAGTTAGGCGCTTAATTCGGCTGTGAAGATGACGGCTGTCCAGCGGGTGACGCGAGTAGGCTTATTCTGCGCAATGCTGAATGAAGCGTCTGCCGCGCCACCGTTGACCGTCCCGGCGCTGGGCGGAAACGCAAGTGCGGCGGTCGCTGTGGTGACGTTAATCAGCAACTCGCTGCCAACGGGCATAGAGGCCGGAATTTGCACCGCTGTCTGGCCTGCCGCAGTCGTGACGACATTGAGGCCAAGCGCCAGAAGGCTTTCCGCTGTAATCGCGGCAGCGTCGGTCCTCTGTGCCGTGCCGGAACCGACCACCGTAGCCGCCGGTGTGTGGCCCATACGTGCGGCCAGGCCGGTCGCCATACCAAGCCCCATGAGATCACTTTGTAGGGTCATCGTTTAATTCCTTCCGCGCGCGGCGTGTTGGTTGGTCCGTGTCGCTCAAAAGCCGTTCCATTGCGGCAACGCGCTGTTCAAGCAACGCCTTCTCCGCCTTCACGTCTTCCAGTTCCTTGTTCATGCGGTTTGCGTTCTGGTAGCCCGTCGCGGCTTCCATGAACTTCTGCGCCTTTGTCACCAGATTGCGGCTTCCCATACCCAGACGGGCAATGGCGTTTTCCTGCAATCCAGCGAGTTGTTCGACCGTGAAAACCTTCAATGTGCGCAGGTTTTCCACCGTTTCCGGCTCAGTCGGGAAAATGACGTCCAGCGGCGTGCCGTCTGGAATGTGCTCGCGGCCCTCTAGGTAAGCCTGCCACTGGCGCGAGAAGCGCTGCTTGTGCAGTTCCGTCACGCGGCCGTGGTGTTCGTCGCGCTCGCCGGGCTGGCGAATGCCGACCATATCAACGCCAACCGTCACCGGCCGGCCTTGCTCAATCGACTGCATGCCGTGAATCTCAGTGCCACGGAAGAAGCGGACGTTCAGCTTACTGTCGTCACCGAAGGCAACCGTGCCATCCGGGTGAATAGCTGTATGCGGGGCAAAAGCGGTTTCAGACATATGACCTCACAAGGTTAGGGGGCGGGGACCATCCCCGCCCCTTTCGCCTAGTCCAAAGCGGAAACGTAGGGACGATTCAGAAAGCAGTTCGCCACGTTGGCAGCAGCAGTGGCCTGCGCCACAATGCCGACAACCGCCGCAGTCGTGCCCGCGCCTGTCGTCGTCGTGAGACGGCCAGCAGTGGCGCTGTCGTGCATCACGGTAAACGCAGCGGCCGAAGTCGCGACGTTTACGCCCGTGAGGTAGCCGGAACGGCAGACCCAAATGAACTGCCCAACGGTCGCCGCAGCGCCCGCAACGCCGACCCAATTCCCTACAGCCGCGCGGCCGAGAGTGCTGGTAATGGCGTTTGCAGTCATGGTGGCCGGGGTAATCAGCACTGTGTCTTTAGCGGCGATTGTGCCGCCAGCAATGCAGAATACCCATTCTGTGCCGTCAGAACCAAGGCCCATGGTGCCCACCGCGAACGGGGGGCGCGGAGCCTCAATCAGAACGTCAACGGCCGGATAGGCAGTGGCGAAAGCAGCGCCCGCGAAGGGCGTAAGAGTGAAAGCAGGCATGGTTCAAACCCTCCTTATGCGGTTAGCACGCCCTGCAGGCGCGCGTTAGAGATTGTCATGTTGCCGGCCCAGCCAATCAGCTTCACCATCGCATCCTGGTTCATGGAGAACCGATCCGGTGCCAGTGGAACCATGTTGCGGGACGAATGCGGCCGGTAATAAATGTAATCCGTATTGAGGAAATACATTGAGTTGTCCGGCGCGCCACCTGCCGCAATGCCGTAGTCTGCGGAGTCGGTGGAGAAGCCCTGGAAGCCGCCATCAAGAATGACGGTGATGCTACGGCCAGACGCGGTGTATTCCAGAGACGAAAAGCCGAGTTTGGCGCTCGTCGGGGACGTAATGCGCTGGATAGCCTGCATGGATTCCAGAAACAGGCGGTAGTAGTTGTTGTCGGCAACAATCATATCCGGGCCTTCATTGCCGCGCACAAGCTGCACAATCACGCGGTTCATGTAGGTTTGGATATTGGCCGAGGTTGCCGCAGCGCCCCCGTCCGTCAGTGCCGAGTATTTGATATTGCGCCAGAACACCCACGTAGCGCGGTTGATGCCGCCAACGGTGCCCGTGGTGGGAGCCGTGGAGACAAGCGCCTGCAGGCCCGTGATTTGGCCGGCAGCAGTGCCGTCCGAATACACGTCCAGCGCCATACCATTCATCATGGTTTTTTCAGCGTTGGAAATGCGCTTTTCCAGCAGGTCAATCTGCCGCTCGGACCCTGCGTTTTGCAGTTCCTCCAAGCCGCTGATCGACACCGCCACCGCCGCTTGACGGATCGGAAACTCCGCCGCCGTCATGGTGTCGGACGGGGCAATGTTCAGCGCCTGATACCCGGAGTAGCGGGTGTAGGTGCCGTTCATGCCGTATTCGATTTCCTCGACGATAGAGCGCCCGCCAGAGAACGGACGCGCCTTGCCGCGCGAGGAAAGGCGCTCTAACAGGCCGTTGTTGCGAACAACGTTATCGGCAAGCTTTTTGCTGCGCGCTTGCAGCGTTGTGGTCACGATTTCGGATAGGTTGGGCGATGCCATCGCCGGACCCCTTTTCTAGTTTTAGGTTTAACGATGAGCCGCGTAAGCGGCCGCGATATCGTCCCTGAGAGAACCTATGCCGGACACGGAGCCGCCGTTACCGACGGGCGGAGCGCCGCGAACGCTCACGGACGCGCGCCGGGCAGCGTCAGCCGCCTTTTTCGCATCCTCGACACGCTTGGATTCCGCCTCAGCACGTTCCGCCGCTACAACCTTCGTTCGCACGTCGGGATTTGCGTAAACCGCCCGGTCATAGGCGGACTGCATGTCCGCCACGATCCCCGCAGCCATCAAAGCGCCCATTTCGACACGGACGGCTTCAAAGTGCGGGTGTGCCGGATCTGCGGCAAATCTCTCAATGCTGTTAACGGTCGAAGCTGCGGCGTTTGCGTTGTCCTGCTCTTGCCGTTGCGCCAGCGCGCGCTTAACCTCGGCAACCTCGCGCGCAAGCGCGTGTTCCTGGGGCTGCGTCTGGCCGACTGGTCCCTCAAAGCCAAAGATTTGCTCGGGAGTGAGGCCGTGGCTTTTCGTCAACTCTCTAATGGCGTTTGCCGGATCCTTGCGCAGTTCCGTCGCTACGGTTGCCCACATGCGAACGGCGTCTACGTCAGTGTATCCTTGGACGCGATAGTTAGCGGCGAAAGGTGCAAGCACCTCTTGAATGGCGTCATACTCCTTGAGCGGCTTAGCCCGTTCCTGAAAGCCTCTCTCTACTTCCCTCTCGCGTCGCAGAACCGCGTCCTGCGCTTCGCGTGGGAGGGAATTAAAGATTTCCTTGTCAGGCGCCGACCACGCTTGCGGCGGAGAGATGGCCGGGGCTTCCGGTTCCTCCGTGGTTGTCGTGGGCTTGTCGGCTGATTCTTCTGTTGGCGCGGGCGCGTCTTCCGATGCGTCGTCCGTGCCGGCAAAGCGTCCCTGCGCGTCGCGTCCCTCTACGGCGCTATCGGCCGGAGTGTCGCCACTGAATGCAGATTCGAGAATTGAACGCAGATCGTCGCCGCCCTGCTCTTGGGCGGTTTCTGAAATCGTCTCAGACATGAAGTCTCCTATGGGATGATGCGCGTCTCGACGGCCTGGCCGTCAAGCGTGCCGGCGCTTTCCAGCGGTTCCGGCTCGTAGCCTTGGTTCAACTTTTCGATTGACTGCGCGATATCGCCAGCCAAGTCCTGCGGCTCATATTCGGGGCGCGACATGGGCGCGTCATTGCCCATTTCGATCATGCCGTGTTGCGCCGTGATGCGGCGGAATTGGCTTTTGCTATCGTAGGTTTGGCCGTCGCACGGGTGCAGCGCGGGCGCCATGCCGTCCGTGATAATGTCGGGGAACACGGGCGGACGGGACACGCGAACAGCCTGCATCCACATGCCGTTGTGCCATACGAATTTTGTCATAACAGAAGCAACACTTCCTCATCATCTGCATCAATCATGCGTTCATACTCAATCGCAGCTTCAAGGCGCGCGACAGCACGCATGAGCGGCCGCAAATCCGTAATCCGCTCAATTTGCGCCACTGACACTTTTTCAGGCGTTCTGGCGGGCACTGCGGCTTTGACGGCCGCGTAGGCTTCGCGGACATCACGCACCCCCTGAAGCGGCATGGCGTCGGACACCAGCGCCAGCAGTTCACGCCGTATTTCGCTAGCTTCGTCATCTTTCGTGCGGCGCCGTGCGTCGGCAATCTCAGCCAGTTTGCGCGCGCGCTGGCGGTAGTAGTGCCCGCCGTCGTGAGTGTCGGCTGTGATGCCTGTATCGCCGCCTGACGGGCTTAGCGTGCCCGCTGACGCCGTCGCCGCGACGCCGGTAAGAGCGGCCGTCACGTTGCCGCCTACCGTGGCGGTCACGGTGCCGACCGCACCCGTGCCAGCAACGCCCGTAAGCGCTTTGCTGACCGATGGAACCACACTCCCCTCAGCGCCGGTTGCAGCAACGCCAGTCAGGGCAAGAGAAGCGGACGGAACAACACTCCCGACGCTGGCCGTCGCGGCAACGCCAGTGAGTGCCGCAGTAGCGTCGGCCCCCACGGTGACACTGCCAACCGCCCCGGTTGCCGCAACGCCGGTGATCCCAACGGTCGTGCTCGGCGCCACCGTCCCAGCTGCCGCAGTGGCGGCAACGCCAGTGGCAGCTAGCGTGACGGATGGGACCAGACTCCCAACCGCGCCGGTTACCGCAACACCTGTGAGCGCCGCCGCGACACTCGGGACGAGACTCCCCGCCGCGCCAGTGCCGGCTACGCCAGTGGCCTCGACAGTGACATCGACAACCGGATCGACATAAGCGCCCGGCTGCACAAAGAACCGCGTCCGCCCGTTCCGGTCCGCAGCGGGATGCGGGCCGTCGCCTAGGCTCCCGCCATAGTCAACGTCGATGCTGGTCGTGACGCTATCAACCGATCCGGTGGCAGCTACGCCAGTCAGGGCAACGGTGATATCTGGTGGCGGGCTAACCGTAATCCCGCCCGCCATCCACGGACTGCGCCGGAACAACAAGAACGGCCGGTCGTGCAGTTCTTGCAGGGCGCCGATTTCTGTCTCTAGGCCCCAAATATTGACCAGAGACACGCCGCCGTCTAACTGAGTCCCGCCATCCGCGCGCCGGCCAATGCGAAGGCTGTCAGCGGAAGTTGTCGGCGCTCCGGTGCCCGTCCCGTTGAACGGCCCAGCCGTCCCAACAACGACAGCGCCGTCAATGATAAACTGAACTGGTGTGTCGATCAGTGGCTTAGCTACTGCTGAGACACTCCGCATTCTGTTCGCGTCAGCGGCTAGCGTTAGGCCAGACGTAAAATCCCGAAATCCGCCGGCATTCGCCGCCATAAACATGACGGTAGAATCTGCGTCATTATTCGACAGCAGACTGTACGGCGTTGCCGTGCCGTCGCTGCCGGTTCCCTTTTGAATGAACTGCCGATACGCCCCGCCGCTGGCAACCCAGCCGCGCCAATGAACCGTCCGGCCCGCGAGAGGATTTAAGTCAGGCCGATCTGGCCATGTAAAATACTGGGCGGAGGCCGCGACTATTGCCGCAGAAAGACCATCCTCCTTATCATAAATAGACGGCCCTCCGGATGCGGTGCCGAGTATGTCTGTGACCAAATCAACGGGATATAGGTCATCAAATAGCGCGCAGAAAACGAGACCTTCGGCGAGCGATAGCCCCCAATTGATACCCGCAGGATATTGCGGTTTGTATATCGTGAAGGTCGGCGCCGGCATTACGTTACAGTCTCAAAGACGCCCTGCCAGGTGATCGCATTTCCAGATGCCGCAGTTGTAAACCCAGAGTGATTAGCCGCCACAATTGAAAACTTCACAGGCATAAACCCCAGCGCGTTCAACACGCTGAATGTCTTTGTTATCACCTTGTTTTGTGTCGGATAATTGACCCGTCCAAGCCGGGAAATGGGCAGCGCCAAAGATGTGAAATCCGGGATTGTAATCGTCCCCTGCGTTCCGCTCGGCACGCCATCGCCCGTGCTGTCGTAATCACTCCCTGCCGAATCAAGCAGCGGAGCAACCCAGAAGACGAAAGCCTTACTGTTAGCCGGTGCGGTATTCACCGCTGCGACAGAAGCCTTGACCAAGATATCAAGATATTTGGTGGTGCTGTTGTCGATCGCGGCCGACTGCCATCCAGCCGTCGCGCTCGTGGCCAAGCTATGAAAGCTCGTAATCGTGAGCGTGGTGACAGTCGAATAGGAGAGTTTCCTATCGGCCATTACACAGCCCGCGCCTGGACGATATCATTGAAATCTAGTTCACGTTCCCCGAACTTGCGCCACAGCGGAAGCGTACGAGTTCGCAATGCCACAAGAGCAGTCTTGCCCTCAGCGCTCATATGTCCGCCGGTAATGAGCGTATCCACCACGGAAATAAAGCGAGTCCACCGAGTGTCATCAGTAGAACGAAACTCATTATTGCGGGTAAACAGTTCTTTGATACTGATCGCCCGAATCCGGTTTGCTGCACTTACCCCCGCAGTGGTCACGCCATCGGCAATTGACACGATGTTGCCCCAGTCACCGGCTACCGTAAACAACAGCTCATTCATTGCGGCGACGCTGTTGATGTTCTGTGAGACTTGATATGTCGCGGCATTGATGGCAGCCGCGATCTGCGCATCGGTCATGCCGTTATAGGCCGGCAGAAGTATCTCGGCTTTGAGAGCTACTAGATTGGGCATCAGTTCAACGCCTTCAAATAGTATTGGTGCGTTAGAATGGAGTTGGCGGCGTTCGCAACACTCCATGTCCCGAACAGGTCCACGATCTGCGCCGCTGTGCTATCGAACCCTGTCCCCACCGCAGCCGCCGACGCGACCAGCGCCAGTGACCCACTGCCGCCCGTGCCCGGCACCGGGGAGCCGATCACCGCCTCACTTGAGAACGTGCCGTTGTGCATGAGGTTCGCCGTCGTGCCGCCGCCGATAGCTCGGCACGTCAGCAGCCATTCCAGAGTCCAGGCGACATTCGTCTTGGCGACAATGTTCAGCGCCAGCGCGCCGCTTGTCGCCACGATCACCGGCCCCGTTCCGAACCGCACGGAAAATGTCAGCGTCCCAGGCGTTGTCACGACCGTTGAAATCCGGCCCTGCGCCTGGATATGGATCGTTTTGCCGATCACGTCGAAAAAGCTGTTCGGCAACGTGAACCGCGCGGCGGTCGGAATTATGGTGGTTGCCGTGGTCGAGTTGGTTAAAGCGGTGCTGTCTATCTGGGAGCTTGTGAGCACTCCCACCCAGTTGTTTGCTGGCATGTCATGCGATCCTTATCAAGCCGGTGGTCGCGTCATTCGTCGGCATGGTCAGCGTGAACGTCGCCGCCGTCACGGTCTGCGAGCCGAACGTATGCACCGATACCGCCAGCTTGGTGGCCGACGTGTCATTGTAGATCAGCACCGCGTCGAATGCCGTGGACAAAGTGACCGTCGTATAGACGATGCTGGCCGACGGGGTGAAGAACGCCGTGGTGCCAGACGTGGACGGCGCCGTGCCGGTTGTGACGGCCACGCCGCCGGCCGTGTAGCCCGTGCCGGTTACCTCGCCTGTCGTGTTGTAGACTGTATCGGCGGCACCGCGCGTGGCGGATACAAGGAAGAGTGCGGCCTTGTAGGCATCCTTAGTGGTCGCGCCCCGGACCACTGACGCGCCGAAGGCGTGCAGTCCGTTCATTAAGTCGGCTTTCGCCTGCGTGCAAAACGCCTGAGTGTTCGCCACTTATGAAAATCCTTCTGTTTCAACAAAGGGGGTCAAGCCCTTTTTCAACCTGACTTGCACGGCGCGCTTGACGATCTCGCCGTCGGCAGCGCGCCATTCCTGCCAGGTCGTGCATTCATTCTCGTTATCAACGCCACCCTCAGAAAACGTCAGGTCGGCTACGGGAAGCATGCCCCGACTCGTGAAAATCAATTCGTCGCTCACTGCATCACCATCGGTTCAACGCCTACCGCGCGCCCATCCGGCCCGCGTATGATTTTCTTCGGACCGCTCAAAGATTTAAGCTGCTGCACAAGCGCTTCCTGCGCCTGAGACACGCCAGCGGCGACTTCCATTAAGCCGCCCTCCATGCGGTCCATGCGGTCCGCCATTTCCTGCGTCTGCGCGTCTTCCGCCTCGTAAGACTTCTTCTCTCGCGTCAACGCCTCTGTCTCCAATGCGGTCTTCTGACCCTCTGCATCCATGCGTCGCATTTCCGCTTGCGCCTTCTTGTCCGCAGTGCCGGCCTGCATGGCTTTCAATTCAAGATCGGCCATGGCGAATTCGTGCGCACGCTGCTCGGAACGCTCTTTCGCGTCCATCTCCATTTTGCGGATTTCAAGATCGGCCTGCGTCGCCATGATATCGACCTCAGCCTTCTGCTGTTCCGCCTGCATCTTGGCCTGAGCGCTCGCCGCCTCAGCCTGCGCCGCTACTTCCTCGGGGCTGGGTGGCTTGGGCTGGTCCGCCGCCGCCTTCTGCGCCTTTTCCATTTCCGCTAGCGCGTCTTCAATGGACGTTTCCATGTCGCGGCCGGCGCGGAACGCCCGCACCCCGAACAGAAGCATTTTGCCCATCAAGGGCGCCATTTCCGGCACTGCCTGCGACGCTGGCACAGCTTGCTGTAGAAAGCCGCTCACGGCGCCTAGGAACTCGACGCGGGCCTGCTTCTCGGCCATGTCGTCCTGCGCGACGGTGCTTTCGTCCTCAATGTCTATGCGAAAGCCCCGCGCTTTCTCGTTCTTTAACAACGCAATCGCAGCAGCGATCTTTTTCTCGGCCTTTTTCTTTTCCACTTCAAATTCTTGCATCTTGGCGATGAATGCCGGGTCATTTGGCTGCATGCCTTCCGGTAATTCCGGCATTTCACCTATCTGGTGGTAATCGCTCAATAAAAGAAGCGTTTGCGGGGTGAAATGCTCGCACATGATTTCGCCCATCATCCGCATCACGTCGCGGACAAAGCGCGCAACCTCTTGCTGCCGATCGGACAGGCGCATTGAGGCATAACGGCCCTTGATTTCCTGCGCTGTGGCGGTCTCGCTGGCCTTGGTGCTGCCCCGGATAATGTCGGAAATGCCGGTAATCTCGTATAGGTCATTTTTCACAACCGCGCGGATTTCCGTCAGGTCGCGCAGCACCGTTGCCAGGCGTTCAACGGGCATCAGCGCGACTAGCTTTTCCAGCCCGCCCTTGTCGATGAACGCCGCCCAATTATGGACCGGCAGCAGCGCGTTCTCGACGTTTTCGCTAAGCAGCCGCGCCACGTCTTTTTCTTCGGCGGGATAGAACCCGGCAACTTTGATTGCCTTCGTGACCATGGCAATCCGGCCGGTTAATTCGTCAAGCTGGTCTGCCTGGTCCTGATATTCGACATAGTCGGGCACAGGGACAATGGTGCCGTTTGTTGTTGTCGATAGCAGGGGGCGTGGGCACGGGAAGAAACCTTCAAGGCGCAACGGGTCGTCCACGATGTCCAGCGGGGCCTGCGTATAGGCCGGGGCAATGAAGACAACCTTGCGTTCCTCTTTATCCCAGATTTCCCAAACGGTAGCGCGCTGGAATGCCTGGTGTTCGACGCTAATGTCGGAATCCACCTGGTTCTTGGGCTTCCAATCCAGCGGGATATCTTGGATCACTGCCTCAGAAAGATGCTTAAACTTCTTCCGCATCGCGTCCCGCGTCATATAAACCCGACGCGATACCCAGCGAACTTCTTCCCACACCCGCGACGGGCTGCACTGGAAATCAGTCCAATGCACATAGTCGCATTCAGCCTCCTCGTAGGCCAATTCGTCTTTCTGCTCAGGGTCCTGCTCAATCTGAACGCCATCCTCGCGCGCACTCTCCTTAAAGGACGGCTCGTAGCGCAGCCACACCGTGCCACGCCCCGACAGCAGGAAATCCAGCACGCAAAGCTTGATGGTATGGTGCAGGCCCTCGCAGTCAATCGTGTAATCCAGCCCGCGCTCAATGATTTGGCTGGCCGCGCGCCCTACAGGGTCACGGTCACGGAAGCGCCGGCCCACAACGGGCTTCGGCGGACGGGCGTAAATTGCCGGCATGAGCGTTTGGACGTTGGACCAGAGCACGTTGAACTTGTAGCTATCGGCCGTCCGCGCGCCGCCGCTGCTGTATTTGCGCTCGTCGCGGTAGCGCCGCTCAATGGCTGCGGCCTGATCTTCCCACGTCGCGGTTTCCTTTCCGGCAATCTCTAGTTCCGTGATCCAGCGCGACGCAATTCCGCTCTTGCCCTCACCATAGTCCTTAACTTCGGTGACGGGCGCGGATGAGCCGGACACTTATTTGATATCCGTGAGAACGCCAACCATTGGCTTTTGGCCTTCCTGGCACGTAATCAACTTGCCGTCCGGCGCCTCCCAAACGTCCTTGCCCGCGACGCACAGGTCGCCACGCTTTTGATAGCCATAGGACACTGCGTCATAGAGCGTCACCCGGACAGGCTCCATCAGACGCCGCCATACCCGCGCGAGACATAGACCGCGTTGGTGCCGACGCCAGCAATCGCAGCAACGTGCGTGATATTGTCGGGCACCGAGATATTGACCGACTCCCCAGCCAACACAGCAAAGTCAGTGACAACGGCAGTCGGTGTGCTCGTCCCGTAGCGCACAAACACCGGGTTAGCGCCAGCATTGGAGATGCGCAGCACAGTGCCATGCGTGCCGACCGTGGCGCTGCTGGACGTGGTTGTGACGGATAGCGTCGCCATGACGCCAGGCGTATAGGGGGGCTTCATAGATAGGGGCTCCAGCGTGCTGGCGGGGGTGAATATTCCTGCAATGCTTCGATGCAGGAATATTCTTTATTGATGCGTTTTAGCATGGCTTCCAAGTAGTCCATTTGCTGGTCAATGTTGTTTAGACCTTCGGTAACAGACAGCCTTCGGGCAAGTTCATGTTCATAAATACTGAGATCGGCAACAGGAGACGCCATCACTCCCCATGTGCCGCGAATGATCGACAAGTAGTCTCTGCCCGTTTGCATTATATTCTCCGACGATCATTCTCGTTGTCATTCCACAAGTCATTGAGCGTCACGTCGTGCCCGGTGCCGACCGTGATAAAGCGGGGCTTCGGATTAACCTTGCGTTCAACCACATACGGTCGCGCCATGCAGGCATATCGCAGTGTGTCGGGCGCGTGGTCTTCGGCCTCAGTATCGACGTCTTCCGGTCTATCCGGGTCGTGCTGCAGAGCCGGCAGTGTGCGGATTAAGTCGCGGCATGTGCTGAAGATAACCAGGCCCGGCATGTCGTCACCAATCAGGCGCGCCCTTACTTGGTCCCAACCGCCCATCGCCCCAAGACGGCCAACGCGAGCGTTATCAGCACGACGAAAAATGGCCCCCGAACGGACCAGTCTTTCCGAGATTGACGGACCGCCATCTGAAGCAAACGCAGCCGGGTCAAGGACACCCATCGCCACATTCTCGCTCGCTGTTTCACGTGAAACAATTCCTTCACCGACTTGTTCGGCTGTCATGCGCAAGCCCACGTTGGGCTGCCCGGTGCTGCCATACCATTCGCGATAGACCACGATGGCGCCGCGCGCGAACTGCGGTAGCTCCCCGTCCGATACAGCGCACCAAAGCACGCAGAACGGCCGCGCGGAGCCCCAATCCATGGCGCGGAAGCGCAGCCAATGCTCGGGCAACTCCACCGGCGCGCAGACGTGGCGCGATAACGAGAATTCAGGAAAGAAGGCGCCGGCCACAACGGACCAGTCGCCTTCTAGCCACGCGCGGACTAACTCTGGTGAGCCTGTTTGCTTTAGTTGCGCGATATATGCGGCCTGATCCAGCGCTACGTTGTCCGACACGCGGGACGGGATATAGACCCGCTGTAGGCCCGTCTCAGGGTCCGTTATGACCTTATTGCCCTGCGGCGCAGGATCTATATAGCGGGCCTTTAGCCATTGATGCCCAGGTCCGCCGGGATTGCCCGTCAGGCGCATAAGGCACGGCACGCCCGCACCAGAGCGCAGCGTGGCGTGCAGCTTCATGATCGGCGCGGGACTGGGAAAGTTGCCGGCTTCCTCGACATAAACCCGCGTGTATGAGTGGCCCTGATAGTTCTCAGCGTCCGCGTCGCGTTCCAAGTATGCGAAGTTAATCCGCCCGCCGCCCGGCATAACGCAGCGATCCGGCTTGCTCGTGAAGCGAGCGCCGATGGGGCCGAGCATTTGCTTAGCGCGCTCTACCGTCTCGCCTAGTTGCGTGCTGGTGCGCCGGACCATAAGCCCGGCCGCGTCAGACGTGAATTCGGCCGAGTGACCGGCCCAATCACCTATTACACCGTCTGTTTTACCGCCGCCGCGCGCCCCGCCAAAGAACACTTCATAGACGGGGCAGGCGAGTAATAGGCGTTGTGGTAGGCTGTTTGGGCGCCAGGCTAGTCGGCGCTTCCCGCCGGCTTGGATATCGCTAGTTGCGCTGTCTGTTCCCATGATTCCGACGAGATCTCTTTCGCAACACCTTCGATATACCAGCCCTGGCCAGCCTCGGCCGTCACCACCTTCTGCACCGGCTTACCTTCCTCGCGATCCAAGCACTTGTCCGCCGCGAGGATCCGGTTCTGTGTAGGTTCTTTTGGGTTAGTGGCGATATCCCAGAGGATTTGCCGCAGCGCCTCGACTCGCTCAGTCCGCTCCAGTGCGCGATAGCCTGGAGCACGGCTTCCAGCGCTCGCTAGCTGCGCCAGTCGCTCCACGTGGTTCGGCGGGCTGTGAACGTAGCCGCCCGCCTCGCCACCCCACCCAGTGCCGCGCGCAGGCGTGTTGACCGGGAGCTTGCCGGATCCAGGGTTACGCGGAGTCCGTGGCATTTACCTAGCCGTAGTCTTTCGGCGCGCGACCGCCAGCTGAACTGGTCTGCGTGCCGCCTGACTTAACCCAATCCATGAAGTTCTGGAACGCGGCATGTCCAGCCTCGGGGCCATGCGGCAGGTTTCCGCTACTCGTGAAGCCGGATGGATCGGATACGCGAGCGGCAGCGGGACTACTCGACGCCGCTGGTGTGCCTGCCGCTTGCCGGGGCATGGCTTGATACTCATTGAGCAACGCCTTGAAATCGTCTGGGCTGCCCTTATTCGCGCCAACGCGGCCCTTGCCCCACTCCAATAGCTGGGCCTGCCCGCGCGGCCTACTCTGCGGCAATGCGTCAGCGGCTATGACGGTGTCTGCCGCTGACGCGGCTGCCGGGGGCGGCGTAGCGCCGGCCATAAGCGCCTGCGCCAGCATCGGATCGGAACCACCGCCGCCGCCATACATGCCAGCGGTGCCAGACAGGCCCATAATTGGCACCGAACCGGGCATGCCGGGCTGCTGTGCCGTGGACGCGCGCTTGGGCTGCTGCCCGCCCATGATGCCGCCGTAGTTGACGAAGTAGTTGTCGTCTGCGGGCTGTTCCGCATAGGAGCTAGCCGAACCGCCGCCCGTCATCGCTTTCATCATGCGCGGGTCGAACATGGACGGTTCCTACAAAGAAAAGCCCGCTGCGCCTGGTCTGGGCAGCGGGCTGGTTATCCGGTCCGGCTTCTGTGTGCCGGCACAACTAGTATCCGGGGCATAGGCGCACCTCCCCCGTCACGGCCGGTTTGGCACTAATTACGGGGCGTGTCAATCGGATTGTGGTTAACGGCTATGGCGAATTCAGCGACAGCCACTCAGCGCGCGTCGGGGAATCTGTTGACGTCCTAGCCAGGTGCGCCAGCATGCTTTGGAAATGCGCCTCGTCATCGCTGATAGAGGCCAGATACGCCTTGGCCGCAGTCGTTAGGGCCATGATAATATGCTCGCTTGATAGTTCGTGGTGTTCGGGTGTGGCCGCGATTGTGCGGAAGATGGCGCGCACGATTGCGAATACCGTGTCGCCTCTTTCCGCCTCCTTAACCGCAGCCTTGATCTCCGCCATAGCCTCAACGTGCTTTTCGGTCATTCCATCCCCCATTCCGTCCCGAGCCACTCCAACGCCGCCTGTAGGTCCGGCAAACGCCAGCCAGGGTGCTGTCCGTGCATAAGCGCGTCCAGTATCGGCCCTGATATGCCACCAGAATCCCGCAGGATGCGCCTGTAGGCCATTCGCGCTTGCTCCGGGTCTCCACCAGCCAATTCCGCGCCCATGTCGTCCACACCCTCAGAAATCGCCTCTGAACGCATAACCGGGCTTCCACCTAGCCCAGCGGCCAGAAATAGCCCGTAAAGCCGCGCCGCCACCCGGTGCTCGCGGTCGCATAGCTGGCCAACGTGGTTCATGGCGTCGAACGTGGTCACGTCCGCGTGGATCGTGATTTGGTGCTTCACCGTCCGCGTCGCGCTCACGCGCTGCGTTACGGTCACGGTGCGGCTCGGGCGGTTCACGCTTTGACCGGGGGGGACGCGCGCACGTCAGCCGGCGGGGTGGTAACGGTCGGCACCCAATGCAGCGCAACGCGTTCTGCGGCCAACGCGCGCCGCGTCGCGTCCAACTCCGCCCGCAGCCGCCGTATCTCCGCCGCCGCCGTGGTGGTTATCTCCCACGTCATCAGGTCCAGCCGTTCGAGGATATCCGGCCCTGCCTGCGTCATGCGCGCGCCTCCGGCTTCAACCCGATCGTAAACGTCACCGAGACAGCAGTTCCGCTGGGCAGCCACGCGACGCGCCCGCCTGCCCACGACGGCTCGCGCCCGGTCGCGTTTGCAATTAGCCGCATGAGCCACTGGGCCGCGTCAGCGGACGCAGCATTGAAAGCCCCATCTTCGCTAACTGCCTGCGTCACGCCGCGTCCTCCGCATCCACGATCACGTAAATCCCGCGCAGCCCTTGCCGCACCAATTCCTCGGCTGTCTTTGCCGCAGTGGCATGGGGTGGCCCGACCTCGCACCGGAGTTGGTGCCGTCGCCACTGGTCCGCGATTGTGCCAGCGGCGCCTTCGATGGACGCGTTACCGCGCCACTCGCCTAGGTTTTCATTGGACATACAA
>ENA-ORBV01005378-ORBV01005378.1-microbial-mat-metagenome-genome-assembly--contig:-NODE-5378-length-23636-cov-8.220468_pt1 | contig 23636 bp, 16 predicted proteins | sample MGYA00237777_ERZ505514 | MGnify/ENA primary metagenome ERZ505514 (study PRJEB26160, sample SAMN06269048) | microbial mat metagenome | isolation source: Oligotrophic lake microbial mat | place... | reverse complement strand
ACGCGCGCCGTGGGGGCGCGCTGCGCCGGGCGCCCGCCTGCGCGGGCGGGTCCGGACGCGTCGGCGCAGGCCGACGCCCGGCCGCAGGCCCTGCCGACGCGGTTTCAACCGCGGGGTTCTGGCAACAGCGCTCACCATGACGTAGCCGTAAGCACCCCTGCCAGAAGCGCCGCAGGATGCTACAATACGGGCACGCTGCGCCTCCTTCCCCTGCCCAAGCTGTACGCCAGCTTGGGCGCGGCTGCGGCGAAGGAGGGTCCCGAGCGTGTACGTGCCCACATCGCCCTTTCTGCTGGCGCTGGAAAACCGCATCAGGATCGAGCATATCCCCTTCAGCGACCGTGGCTCACGCCTGCTGCTCTACAAAGACCCCCGCCAGCCCGATACGCTCTACCTGAAGCTCGCCGAGCGCCTGACCTCGCTCACCCCCGGCCTCTCGGTCTACCGCAGCCGCCCGCCCTTCATCCCCCGCCTGCGGCTGGTAGATGGCGAGGGCCGCCCAGTGGCCTTCACTGCAACTACCTACCCCCACGCCATCGTCTTCCAGACCACGCTCGGCGAGTTTCGCTTGGTCTTTCAGGACGAGCACACCCTGAGCTTCGGGCTGCCCACCGGCGTCGCCAGCGGGATCAGCTTTAGCGTGGTGCCCGACCTGGCCCGCCCCGATGCGCGCGGCGGCGAGTTTAAGTCGGTGCGCAACTGCGCCTACTCCACCAACGGCGAGCTGGTGCTCAACCAGATCGCGCACAACGGCAGCGGCTACGATGTGACGCTCACCGCCCAGGGCGACGCCGACACCGCTATCACGCTGCTCATCCAGGCCGGCCTCGACCTTGGCCGCGCCGTCAAGCCGTTCCGCGCCGCCCTCGCCAGCGCCGAGTCTCGCTGGCACCGCTGGTTCGCCGCCGTCCCCGCCGTCCAGGAGCCCTACCGCGACCAGTATTACTACGCCTGGTGGGTGCTTGGCAACAACATCCTCTCGCCCTACGGCTACTTCAGCCGCGAGAGTGTCTCCCCCAGCAAGGCGCACTACGTGGGCGCCTGGCAGTGGGATAACTACTTCCACGCCCTGGCCTTCCGCTACACCGACCCGAAGCTCGCCAGCGACCAGATCCAGTTTATGCTCGATCACCAGCTCGCCGACGGCATGATCCCCGACGCAGTTTACGACGAGGGCACGATCACGCAGCTCGAAGTGCCGGTGGCCGCCGCTGTCACCAAGCCGCCGATCGTGGGCTGGGTGGCGATGCACGTCTACGACCAGACGGGCGATCTCGCGCTGCTGCGCGATATCTATGAGCCGCTGGTGCGCTGGAACTCCTGGTGGTTTGGCCTCAACGACGATGACGCAGACGGGATCGCCCAGTACTCCCACCCCTTCTCCTCGGGCCTGGACGATAGCCCGCTTTGGGATGAGGGCATGCCGGTGGAGGCGGTGGATCTGAATACCTACCTGTGTCTCCAGATGGAGGCGCTGGGCAAGATGGCCCGCATCCTTGGGCGCATGCGTGAGGCGACGCTCTGGAAGAACCGCACCGACGCCCTGGCCCGGCGTATGATCGAGCACTTCTACGACGCCGACGCCGGCCTGTTCTGGTCGCAGCACGAGCACCGCCCGATCCGCGTGCTCACGCCCTTCAGCCTCTACCCGCTCTGGACCGGGCGCCTGCCCCCGGCGATCACCGAGCGGCTGGTGGCCCACCTGCGCAACCCGGCTACGTTCTGGGCGCCGCACCCGCTGCCCACCGTGGCGCTCTCCGACCCCCGACACGACCCGCAGCAGATGTGGCGCGGCCCGGTCTGGATCAACATCAACCACATTTTTGTGGAGGCGCTGCAGCGCAGCGACCAGCAGCAGCTGGCAGGCGAGCTCGCCGAGCGCACGCTGCGCCTGGTGATGGGCCAGCCCGACATCTACGAGTACTACAACCCGCTTACGGGGGCGCCGCCGCCCAAGGCCGCGCCGATGTTCGGCTGGTCGGCGGCATGCTTCATCGACCTGGCGATCCGCATGAGTCGCGGGGAGATCCGATGAGCAGCGTCGCCATCTTGCACTACGCCGGCCCCCCGTACGTCGGCGGCGTCGAGATCACTATGGCCGCCCACGCGCGCGCCCTGCTCGCCGATGGCCGCCGCCCCCTGATCGTCGCCGGCAAGGGCGGCCTAGTCGCGCCCGGCGTCGCGCTGCGCCTGCTGCCCGAGCTCGGCTCGCGCGGCGAGCTGGTAGAGCAGATCGCCCGCGAACTGGCCGCCGGCGTGGTGAGCGCTGCCTTCCACGCGCTCACCGACCGCCTCGCCGCGTGGCTCGCCGACACGCTAGCCGGCGTCGAGGCTGTGATCGTCCACAATGTGCTGAGCCTGCACAAGAACCTGGCCTTCACTGCTGCCCTGCGCCGCCTCCACGACGCGGGGCGCCTGCCACGGCTGCTGGCCTGGTGCCACGACTTTGCGTGGCTCGACCCGCTCTACCAGCCGGAGCTGCACGCGGGCTACCCCTGGGATCTGCTGCGCGAGCCCTGGCCGCACACGCGCTACGTCGTGGTCTCCGAGGATCGCCAGGCAATGCTGGCCGGGCTGTTCGGCTGCGACCAGGCGGAGATCGCCGTGGTGACGCCAGGGGTGGATCTGGCTGGCTTCCTCAAGCTGGAGCCAGAGACGCTTGAGCTTGTCGCCCGCCTGGCGCTGCTCGACGCCAACCCGCTGCTGCTGCTACCCGCCCGCATCACCAGGCGCAAAAACATCGAGCTTGCCGTGACCGTCATCGGCGCGCTGCGGCGCCTGGGGCGCGACGCCCGGCTGATCGTGACGGGGCCACCGGGGCCGCACAATCCGGCCAACGCCGCCTACCTGGCCGAGCTCCTGGCGCTGCGGGAGGCGTCGGGCGCGGGCGCGGGCGCGATCTTCCTGTACGAGAGCTTCACGGATGGCGAGGGGCGACCGCGCCCTGTGTCCGACGCGATGCTGGCCGACCTGTTCCGCCTGGCAGACGGGCTGCTCTTCCCGAGCCGCTACGAGGGCTTCGGCATCCCGGCGCTGGAGGCCGGGCTCAGCGGCATCCCGATCTTCTGCAGCGACATCCCATCCCTGCGGGCCACCCTCGGCAGTGCTGCCGTCTACTTCGGGCCGGACGACCCGCCCGATCTGATCGCGGAGCGCATCGTGGCGACCCTAGACGCGGATCAGCGCCACCTGCTGCGGCGCACAGTCCGCACGAGCTACACCTGGGAGGCGATCTATCGCCGGGAGATCGTCCCGCTGCTGGTAGATCCACAAAGTACAAGGGTCCCCTATGACACAACTACCTGAGCGCAACACGTCCAGTGAGTATATCGTGCTGCTGCCGGCCCGCGAGCCAGAGAAGATCCGCCTGATGCTGCCCCTCGCGGCGGCCATCGCGCGCCATCAGGGCGGCCGCGTGGTCGTCGTCGGCGTGGTGGAGGTGCCCGCAGGCCAGCCGCTCAGCGACGGCATGCTGGAGACGCGCCGCGTCCGCGCGGACTTCGACGCAGCTCTGAGCGAGAGCGAGGCGGGCGCGCCGGTGCGCGGCGTGATCACCGTCGCCCACGACCTGACCGACGGCATCCGCACGGCGGTCGAGGAGCAGGGCGCAAACCTGGTTCTACTAGGCTGGCAGGCCGAGCGCTCCTCGTCCGAGCGCTTGTTCGGCCCGCCGATCGATAGCCTGCTGCGCCAGCCGCCCTGCGACGTGGTGGTGGTGCGCCTCCAGGGCAGCGAGCCCTGGCGTCGCGTGCTTCTGCCTGTGCGCGGCGGCCCCCACACCGACCTCGCCTGCGATGTGGCCCTGGCCCTCGCCGAGCAGCACGACGCCTCCATCAGCGTGCTCTACGCCGCCAACCCGCGCCTGCCGGACAACGCCGCTGTGCGCGAGAGCCTCCAGGCGCTACGCAATATGCCTCGCGTCACCCGCTGGCTGGAGCGCACCATCCCCGCCGAGCAGGCCATCCTCGCCGAGGCGCCCGACCACGAGGCGATTATCATTGGCGTCACTGGCCGGCGCGGCGACCCCGAGGCGCCCATCGGCCCGCTCGCCGACCGCATCCTGCGCAACGCCGACACCACCGTGGTGCTGGTGCGCCATCGCATGGCCCAGGCCGAGGAGCAGGCCCAGCAGATCTGGCAGCAGCAGCGCGACCTCTCGGCCACGGTGGACCGCTGGTTCGCCGAGAATACCTTCAGTTCCACCGAGTACGACGACTTGCAACGCCTGCTCGCGCTCAAGCAGCAGCAGGGCGTGACGATCAGCCTGGCGCTGCCCACGCTCAACGAGGAGGAGACGATCGGCGGCATCCTTGGGCAGCTGATGGAGCAGCTCGTCGCCAAGGTGCCCCTGCTCGACGAGGTCGTGCTGATCGACAGCGGCTCGCAGGATCGCACCCGCGAGATCGCCGCCGCGCACGGCGTGCCGGTCTCGATCCACCAGGAGATTCTGCCGCAGTACGGCGCCTTCGCCGGCAAGGGCGACGCGCTCTGGAAGAGCCTGTTTGTCACCAGCGGCGAGATTATCGTCTGGTGCGACACCGATATTAAGAACTTCCACCCGCGCTTCGTCTACGGCCTGCTTGGCCCGCTGCTGCGCGAGCGGCGGCTGGTCTACAGCAAGGGTTTCTACCGGCGGCCGCTCCAGTTTGGCGAGCGCGTGCAGGCCAGCGGCGGCGGGCGCGTTACCGAGCTCACCGCCCGCCCGCTGCTCAACCTCTTCTACCCCGAGCTTTCTGGTATGCTCCAGCCGCTCTCTGGCGAGTACGCGGGCCGCCGCAGCGCGCTGGAGGCGGTGCCGTTCTTTACCGGCTACGGCGTGGAGACCGGGCTGCTGATCGATCTGCTGGAGCGCCACGGCCTGGGCGCCCTGGCCCAGGTGGATCTGCTGGAGCGCATCCACCGCAACCAGGAGCTTGTGCCGCTCTCCAAGATGGCCTTCGCCATCACGCAGGTGGTGATCCAGCGCATGGAGCAGCGCCAGCGCGTGAGCCTGCTGGAGCCCGTGAACCAGAGCATGAAGCTGATCACGCAGCGCGAGGATGGCGGCTTCCACCTGGAGCTGCGCGAGATCCGCGACCACGAGCGCCCGCCGATGCTGCGCCTGCCCGAGTATCGCCGCCTGCGCGGCCTGCCCCCCGAGCCCATCGAGGTGCCGCCTACCCCGGAGGCTCCGTGAACGACCCGCAGAGCCAGATCCGCGCGCACCTGGCCGCGCTCTACGGCGACGAGCTTGGCACCAACACCTACACCCAGTTCGCGCAGCTGCTCGACGCCTTCGCCGCCCGCCACGCGCCCGGCCGCCCGCCGCGACCGCCCGCCGAGCGACTCACCGAAGACGACGTGATCCTGATCACCTACGGCGACCAGGTGCGCGAGCCGGGCCGCCCGCCGCTTCAGAGCCTCGGCGCAACGCTCGACACCAGCTTCGCGGGCGTCGTCAGCGGCGTCCACATTCTGCCCTTTTACCCGTACACCTCCGACGACGGCTTCTCCGTGGTGGACTATCTGGCCGTCGATCCCGCGCTCGGCACCTGGGCGGACATCGCGGCGCTGCGCGGTCGCTACCGGCTGATGTTCGACGCCGTGGTCAACCATATCTCGGCGAGCAGCGCGTGGTTCCAGGCGTTTTTGGTCGGCGCGCCGGGCGCCGAGTCGCGCTTCCACATCGTTGATCCAGCCACTGATCTTACGGGCGTGACGCGGCCGCGCACCACACCGCTGCTGACGCCGTTCGAGACGCCGGGCGGCACGCGCCACGTCTGGACAACCTTCAGCGCCGACCAGATCGACCTGAACTTTGCCAGCCCCGCGCTGCTGCTGGAGCTGACAGGCGTACTGCTGGAATACGTGGCCCACGGCGCGGAGCTGATCCGCCTCGACGCGATCGGCTACCTCTGGAAGCAGCCGGGCACGCGCTGCATCCATCTGCCGCAGGCCCATCGCGTGGTGCAGCTCTGGCGCGCGGTGCTAGACGCCGTCGCGCCCGAGGTGCTGCTGATCACCGAGACCAACGTGCCCCACGCCGACAACATCAGCTACTTTGGCGATGGCACAAACGAGGCCCAGCTGGTCTACCAGTTCCCGCTGGCGCCCCTGACGCTGCACGCCTTCGCCACAGGCGACGCGACGCGGCTGAGCGGGTGGGCGAAGGATCTGGCGCCGCCCACGCCCACCACGGGCTTCTTCAACTTCCTGGCCTCGCACGACGGGATCGGCGTGGTGCCGGCCACTGGCATCCTGCTGCCGAGCGAGATCGGGGCGCTCTGCGCGCAGGTGGAGCGCCACGGCGGGCGGGTCTCGTACAAAAACAACCCTGACGGCACGCAGAGCGCCTACGAGCTGAACTGCACCTGGTTCGACGCGCTCTCGGACCCGGCGAGCGACGAGCCAATCGGGCGCAAGCTTGATCGCTTTATCGCCTCGCAGGCGATTATGCTGGCCATGCAGGGCGTACCGGGGGTCTATGTTCACAGCCTGCTCGGCTCGCCGAACGACCAGCTCGGGCTGGAGCGAACGGGCCGCCTGCGCACGCTGAACCGCGAGAAGTGGGAGCGGGCGGAGCTAGAGGCGCGCCTGGCCGACCCGGCGCGGCGCGAGGGCGCGGTGCTGCGCAGGATGGCGGGGCTGCTGCGGGCGCGGCGCGGCGAGCCGGCCTTCCACCCGAACGGCCCCCAGCGCGTCCTCGAATTGGGCGCAGCGATCTTCGCTTTGGAGCGTCGCAGCCCTGCGGGCGACAGCGGCGTGCTGTGCCTGCACAACGTCTCGGGCGAGCCGCAGACAGTGTCGGTGGCCGCAGACAACACCGTGGTTGATCTTCTCACGGGTGTTGAGCACGCGCCCACCAACGGCACGCTCACGCTGGAGCTTGGCCCCTACCAGATCGTCTGGCTGAAGGGGCGAGGCTGACGAACGGGCACTGGACCACGAATGGCGCGAACGGCTGGACCACGAACGGCGCGAACGGCTGGACCACGAACGGCGCGAACGGGCACGAACAGCACGAACCCGCACCTGCGCCGGGCACGCATCCAACCGCGCGAAGACGATTTCGCGGTGGTTCGCGTCCTTTCGCGGCTTCGTGGTCCAAACGGCTCGGGCGCCCAGGCCGGCGGGTTGCCGCCCCTACGCCCGTCGAGGCGGAAGGGCAGACCCCGGCGGCGGGCGGGTAGCGCGGCTGGCATAGTGGAGCAGGTGGGACTACGGATGCTGGTTGGGGTCATCGGCCTGCAGGCCCTCGGCGCGTGCGGCGGCGTTCAGGTCGCCGTCGGCGCTCACGAAAGTGAGGCTCGGCAGCCCGGCGGCGGTCGCCGCGCGGCTGGCATCGAGCGCGGCAGCGAGCTGCACCGCATCGTAGCCACGCAGCCGATGGCGCTGAGTGAGCTGCATCGCTGTGTCGATCAGCGGCACCGTCAGGGGTATGAGGGTGTACTCGTTCGTTGCGTGCTCGACCAGCAGACGAAAGAGGCGCTCGCGCTCCTCCACGCGCATACCGGTATTGGCACGCTGACGGGACGCCAGGGCAGCCGCAACCTCCACCCGCGTTATCGCCGCAAGTACGATGGTATTGCCACTGTTCGGATCGCAGAGCGCGGCGACCCAGGTACTGCCTACTTCGGCAAGATAGCGCTTGACCAGGGCGCTGGAGTCGAGAAAGAACATAGCTACCCTTTCGGCCCGCGCATCTCCAGGATCACCTCGCTCAGCGGCTTGCCGCCGACGCGGTCGAGAATGGCCCGCGCTTCTTCCAGGGTGAGGGTCGACTCGGCGGCTATACGCCGCATCTCTTCAGATGGCTCCGCAAGCAAGCCAGCCGCGCGCAGGGCGGCGCGCAGCCGCTCGCGCATACTCTCCGGCGCGGACTCAACCTCGCTCTGCGCCTGAATCCACGTCTGCGCCAGCATTTCAACGCTGGTACCACGGCTGCTGGCGATGCTCCGCAGTCGCTCGTAGAGCTCGGACGAGAGCTCGATCTTCAAAGTCGCCATGGCCTCCTCCTCCGCTCACACGATCTCCAGTTATTGTACCAGCCCACACGCAACCTTGTCATCGGTCGTCCGTCGTCAGCCGTCGGTCGTCCCCGGCGGCAGCCTCAACCTGTAGCCGAGCAGCCGCATGCCGTTGAGCGTCACGAGCAGCGACGTGCCCATATCGGCCAGCACTGCCATCCACATCGTGCCCACGCCTGCCAGCACCAGGGCGAGAAAGACGAGCTTGATACCGATGCTGAGCGCGACGTTGATACCGACCGTTCGCATGGCCGCCCGGCTTAGGCCGAGCGCGAATGGCAGCTGCCGCAGATCGTCGCTCATCAGCGTAATGTCGGCGGTCTCCATGGCCTGGTTGGTGCCGCCAGACGCCCCGCCAATAGCGATGCCCACGCTCGCCGTCGCCAGGGCCGGCGTGTCGTTAATACCGTCGCCCACCATCGCCACCGGCCCGTACTCGCGCTGGAGCGCCTGGATCGCCGCGACCTTCTGCTCGGGCAGCAGCTCGGCGCGCACGTCGGTAACGCCCACATCGGCGCCGATGCGCTCGGCCGTGGCCCGCTGGTCGCCGGTGAGCATCACCACGGCGCGCAGGCCCATGGCCCTAAGCTGCGCCACCGCCTCGCGGCTGCTGTCGCGCACCGTGTCGGCCAGCGTGATCGTGCCGGCGTAGTTGCCCTGCACGCGCACCATCACCGGGGTATGGCCAAGGGCCGCATCGCGCGCCGCCGCCGCGCAGTGGGCCGCGTCGTGGGCGATGTCGGCGTCAAAATGGCGGTGGCTGCCGATCAGCACCTCCTGCCCGCCCACGCGCCCGCTCACACCACGGCCAACCAGCGCCGTCACGCCCTCGGCTGCTGGGACGCGCGCATCCAGCCCGCGCTGCGCCGAGGCCGTGACGATGGCGTGGGCCAGGGGGTGCTCCGAGCGCCGCTCGATCGCGCTCGCCATAGCCAGCAGCTCGTTGCAGGGGTCGCAGTCGCCAAGGGCTGCGCCAGCGGGCTCCAGGCAGGCGACCGAGCGCACCGCCACCACCGTGGGCCGCCCGGCGGTGAGCGTGCCCGTCTTGTCGAAGGCCACGACGCGCACCTTGCTCAGGGCCTCCAGAAACGCGCCGCCCTTGATCAGCACGCCATTGCGCGCCGCAGTGCTCATCGCGCTCACCAGGCTCACCGGGGTGCTGATCACCAGGGCGCAGGGGCAGGCGACCACAAGCAGCGCGAGCCCACGGTAGAGCCAGCCGAACGTCGCGGCGTCGGGATTCCAGAAGGGCTGCCCAAACAGCAGTGGCGGCAGCGCCGCAACCAGCAGCGCCAGCACAACCACCGCCGGCGTGTAGTAGCGCGCAAACTGATCCACGAAGCGCTGCACCGGGGCGCGCCGCTCCTGGGCCTCTTCCACCAGACGGATCATGCGGGCGATGGTGGTGTCGGCCGCCAGCCGCGTCACCGTGAGCTCCAGGCTCGCCTCGCCGTTGATGCTGCCGGCGAACAGCTCAGCGCCGGGCTGCTTCTCGATCAGCCGACTCTCGCCGGTGATCGGAGCCTGGTTCACCGTCGAGGTGCCCGCGCGCACCGTGCCATCCATCGGGATGCGCTCGCCGGGGCGCACAACGATCACATCGTCGACGCGCAGCTCGGCCACGGGCACGCGCTCCTCGCAGCCAGACTCGCAGCAGCTTGTGCCCAGGCGCAACGCGGTCTGCGGCACAACCTCGATCAGACTCTTGATGGCGTGGCGGGCGCGCGTGGCGGTATAGCCCTCCAGGGCCTCGCCGAGCGCGAAGAGCACCATCACCAGGCCGGCCTCGACGTAGGCGCCGATCACGACGGCCCCGATGGCGGCGAGCGTCATCAGGGCGTTGATGTTGAGCTCGCGGCTAACGCGGAGGGCGCGCCAGGCGCTGCGGGCGACGGGCACGATCGTCAGCGCCATCGCCAGCAGCGCCAGCCCACTGATCCATGCCGCGTCCCAGCCGAGGAGCTCGTGCAGGACCACGCCAGGCAGCACCAGCAGGGCGCCGAGCAGCGCCAGCCGAGTATCATTCCGCGCCAACAGGAACTGGAGGAAACTGGGCGGCGCGGCCAATGGCGCTGGCACGGCCACCGGTGTCGGCGCGACCGCCTCGTAGCCGAGCTCGCGCACGCGCTCGATAATCGCGTTCTGCGCAACCACACCGCTGACGCGCAGGCGCTCGGTGGCAAAGCTTAGCTCGCAGCTCTGCACGCCACCAAGCTGCGCAACGCCGCGCTCAATGCTGCGCGCGCAGCCGGCGCAGTCCATGCCGCGGATCGTAAACAGGTAGTCGCTCGCCGGTGCCGACATGTGTGCCCTCGCTGGTAGGTGCAGAGCGTCTGCTCTCCCTGCGGGCAGTCTACACCTTCAACCCGAGTTGAGAGTCAAGCGGGAGCGGGCGCATCGCCTTCCAGCGCCATGAACAGCCGTGCGTAGAGGAACGCATCGGTGCCACGAACAACGAGCAGGTAGCCTTCGTCGGTGCGCCGCAGCTCGCGTTCGGTTGTTGCGCCGTGCGCAGCGCAGCCGGCCTCGAGCTGCGCCAGCCGCTCCAGCGCCGAGCCAACCGCCGGGTCGTCGCTAACCACCAGGATGTGGTAGGCCTCGCCCTCCAGCCAGAGGTGGGCGTGTACCCCGCGCAGCTGTGCCAGCGCCGCCTGGCCTTCCTCGGAGCTGAGCTCGCAGCCCGTCAGGGCGAGCAGGCGGTCTAGGGTCGTCTCGGCCGGCTGGTGGAGCGGGTCGCCGCAGATGTGATCGAGCAACTGCGCGAGCCGGGAGGCCTGCGCTGGCACCGCGGCACCATGCAGATCCTGGAGCAGATGGGCCAGCTCGTGGCGGGCGATCAGCAGCGGGGTGAGCTGGCGCTCCAGGGCCACATAGCGGGCCTCGGCGATCTGCACCAGCGCCTCGTCGCCGCCGCCGGCCCGCCGCGCGGCCAGCAGCCCACGGATGTCGGCGAGCGAGAAGCCGAGCCGCTGGGCGCGCAGGATGAAGCGCAGCGCCTGCTCGGCGGCCGCGTCGTACAGCCGGTAGCCGCTCTCGCTGTAGGCGGTGGGCGGCAGCAGCGCCTGCTCCTCGTAGAAGCGCAGGGCCGAGGGGCGCAGGCCGGTGCGCTTGGCAAGCTGCCCAACAGTTATTAGCGCTGAGGCCACGCTGCACCTTCTTCACTCGCCGCCCCGCGTCGGCTCACCGGCAGGGTAATATGGAAGCGCGCGCCGGCGCCCGGCGGCGACTCCGCCCAGAGCCTGCCACCGTGCTGGGCGATGATCTCGGCCGCGATGTAGAGCCCCAGACCCGAGCCGCTGGCGACATACACGCCTTGCCCGCGGTAGAAGCGCTCAAAGATGTGGGGCAGATCCTCGGCGGCGATGCCCGTGCCCTGATCGGCCACCGTGATCTGCACCTCCTGCGGAAGCTCGGCGGCGCCTGCCGCGCCCACCTGCGCTGCCTGCGCCACCGTGCTGCGCAGCTCCACCGTAATTATGCCGCCATCTGGTGCATAGCGGATAGCATTGGCGAGCAGATTCGCAAGCACCTGCCGGAGGCGCTGCTGATCAGCGGCCACCTCAATCGCCTCTAGCGTCGTCTCCAGCAGCAGCGTGTGCCGCTCGCTCAGCCCCTGCGCCCCCTCCACCTCCTCCTGAAGCAGCGCTACGAGGTCGACCGGCGCGATGAACAGGCGAAACTGGCCCGCATCGACATTATTGACATCCACCATATCGTTCACCAGCTGAAGGGCCTGGGCGGCTTTAGCCACCACCACCGGCAGCGCCTTCTGGATGTAGGTCGCATCGCCGCGCGCCGCTCTGCGCAGGGCCAGCTGGCTGCTGCCGGAGATCGATGTCAGCGCATTCTTGAGGTCGTGGGCGACAACCGAGATGAAGCTCTCATGCTCGTCCTGCCTGATGCGATCCTGCTCGGCCGCCGCAAGCTCGTCGGTAAGCGTATCGTGGTGCAGCGCGTAGCCCAAGCGCACACTGATGAATGTAAGAAAACTGACGTCGTCGTCGGAGAAGGCGTTCGGGCGAGTCGCGGCGAGCACAACAAGACCCTGGGAGATCTGCTCGATGCGCAGTGGCACGATCAGCAGCGATTGGATCTCAACCGCCTGCACAAAGGGCAGGGCGGTGAGCTTATCCACATTGTCGATGCGCAGCGGGGTGCCATGCTGGAACACCTGGAGCAGCGGGCCGCTCGTAGCCAGAGGAATGTGGTCGAAGCCCTTTTCCCGCTGCAGCCGCCCAAGGACCGTATCGCTGCTGCCAAGGGCGATCAGCTCGTCGGTGGCGGGGCTGTGCAGCAGAATGCTGGCAACCTCTGCCTTCAGGATCGTGGAGAGCTGATCGGTGATCGTGTGCGCCAGACTCTCCGTGGCCTCGCTCACCGGGATGGCCGCAATGGTGTGGAGCAGCCGCATCAGCTGGGTGCGACGCTCCTGGCGGTGCAGAATGTCGCTGTTCTCCAGCGCTAACCCGACGAGATCGGACAAGATCGCCAGGAATGGCAGCAGTTCGACGATGGAGGCGTTGCCCAGCGGGTGGTGGGACGGCCCCTGCTGGCCCGCTTCCGCGCCAGTAATCACCGACAGCACCCCCACCAGCCGTGACCGGCTGCGGATCGGCATCGCGGCGACCGCGCGAATGGCCTCGGGCGACAGGCTATCGCTCCAGTGCGAAAGGGGCACGAAGCGCGGGTCTGCTGCAGGGTTGACGACCGCAAGCGGACGGCCGCGGCGCATCACCCAGCCTTCCACGCCCACGCCCGCTGGGCGGAGCACGGGCGTCTCTGGCAGCCCGCTGCTTGCGGCCACAAGCCGCAGGCCGGACCCTGGGCCCTCGGCAAGAAACAGGGCGGCCTGCTGCACCTCTAGTAGATCGCAGGTGCGCTGCATGATCAGATCGAGCGTCGCCGCAAGCGGCTCGCCCCGCGCGATCAGGTCGGTAATATGGGCAAAGGTATCGTCGTGCAACGCCGGGATCGACGATCGTACCATTGGGCTACGCTCCTTTCACGGGCTGTGCGAGAGCCGCAGAGCCGCGACCAGTGAGTTCGGGAGTATAGCATTAATTTGCGGCGTAGCATTTCAGGTCGCCGTCTGCCGTGGCGCGCCCGGTGCCTGGCGGCTCAAGCCGCAGGCTAGAGGTTGCCAAGCCCGCCTGCGCGGGCTCTGAGGGTGAGCCCGCACAGGCGGGCGCGTACACGCGCGCCGTGGTGGCGCGGTGCGCCGGGCGCCCGCCTACGCGGGCGAGTCCGGACGCGTCGGCGCAGGCCGACGCGCGGCCGCAGGCCCGGCCGCTGCGGTTTCAACCGCCGGGCTCTGGCAACCGCGCCCAACATGACGCAGCCCTACCGCACCCAGGTTAGGGGTTGACAGCGCCCAGCATTGTGCTATACTCGGCACATTCCTTCGGTGACTTAATTTAGTGGTTGTACCTATGCTCCCTATCCGCGTCGGCAGCAAGCAACTCATCCGCGAGATCAACCAGTCGATCGTGCTCAACGCGATCCGCAGCCACGGCGCACTCTCGCGCACCGACATCGCGCAGCAGACAAGCGTAAGCCTGCCGACGATCTCCGATATCACGGCGGAGCTGATCGAGTCCGGCCTGCTCTACGAGCAGTCCACTGGCGTCTCGACGGGCGGGCGGCGCCCGGTGCTGCTGGCGCTGAACCCGCAGGCCGGCTACGCGATCGGCGTAAAGCTGACCGAGGAGGCGCTCACGGCGGTGCTGACCGACCTCGACGCCACGATTGTTGCCCGGCACGGCGCCCCGCTCGGCGGCCACACGCCCGAGCAGATTGCGGCAACCATGCGCGACGTGGTGCGCAGCCTGGTGCCGTCCGCTGGGGGCCGCCCGGTCTTCGGTGTGGGCGTGGGCATGGCCGGCGTGATCGACCGCGACCGCAACCTCGTGCGCCACGCCACCTATTTCGGCTGGCATGATCTGCCCTTCGGCCAGCTGCTGGAGCAGCAGCTCGACATGCCCGTGGTGGTCGACAACGATGTGAACGCCCTGACCGCCGCCGAGCAGTGGTTTGGCAGCGGGCGCGGCACCGCCGACTTTCTGGTGGTGAGCCTTGGGCGCGGCGTTGGTCTGGGCATGGTGCTTGATGGCCGGCTCTACCGTGGCAGCCGTGGCGGCGCTGGCGAGTTCGGCCACACCACAGTGGCGCCCGACGGCCCGCTCTGCGCCTGCGGCAAGCGTGGCTGCCTGGAGGCGCTGATCAGCGACCCGGCGATTACGCAGCGAGCGACGGCGGCCCTTGGCTCCCCTGTCACAATCCAGGAGGCGATTCGGATCGCTCTCGGCGGCGACGCGCTGCTCCAGGGCATCTTCGCCGCCGCCGGGCGCACGCTCGGCCTGGCGGTCGCCAACCTGGTAAATGTGCTCAACCCGGCCCTGGTGATCATCAGCGGCGAGGGCCTGCGCGCCGGGGGCCTGGTCGGCGAGTCGTTCCATCAGACATTGCGCGAGCACTGCTTCGATGGCCTGGCCGATGATCTGCGCGTGGTGAGCGAGCCCTGGGGCGATGAGGCCTGGGCGCGCGGCGCGGCCAGCCTGCTGCTCGGCGAGCTGTTTCAGCCCGCGCTGCGCCGTGGCGACGAGGAGCGCCCCTCGCTGACGATTCGCTCGCTTGGGTGAGCCTTTTTTTTCGTCTGAAACTTCCTTCCTTCAGTGACCGAAGTCGCTCTCACTCACTGCGGAGACTCTGCTATGGTGCGTACGCGGCGACCGTCTCAGCTTGGCTGGCTGGCGCTCTTTCTGCTCCCAGGCCTGGGCGGCCTGCTACTCTTCACGGTGCTGCCGATCCTGGCCTCGCTCGTGCTGACGCTGTTCCAGTGGGATCTGCTGACGCCGCCGGAGTTTATCGGCCTGGCGAACTACAGCCGGCTGCTGGGCGACAACGAGTTCTGGGCCGCGCTCGGCCACACGCTCAGCTTTATCGCCGGCTACCTGCCGCTGGTGCTGCTACTGGGCCTGGGCGTGGCCCTGGCGCTCAACGCGCCGCTGCGCGGCATCGGCCTGATCCGCAGCGCCTTCTTCCTGCCGGTGGTCTCCTCGTGGGTGGCCGTGGCCCTGCTCTGGAGCTGGCTGTTCAACCCGCGCTACGGCCTGATCAACTATCTGCTCGGCCTGCTCGGCCTGCCCCAGCCCGGCTGGCTCTTCGACCCGCAGTGGGCAATGACGGCCATCGTGCTCACCAGCGTCTGGAAGGATCTTGGCTTCGTGGTCGTGCTGTTCCTGGCCGGGCTCCAGGCCGTTCCGCAGGAGTACTACGAGGCGGCCAGCCTGGACGGGGCCGGGCGCTGGATGAAGCTGCGCGCGATCACGCTGCCGCTGCTCGCCCCGACCACCTTCTTCGTCACGATCATCTCGCTGATCAACAGCTTCCAGGTCTTCGATCAGGTCTGGGTGATGACCGAGGGCGGCCCGGCCGGCGCCACCAGCGTGCTGGTGGAGCGGGTGGTGCGCCACGCCTTCAGCTACGGCGAGATGGGCTACGCCGCCACGCTCTCCTGGGCGATCTTCGCGCTTGTCTTCGCCGTCACGCTCGTGCAGCTGCGCCTACAGCGCCAGGAGGCCAGCGATGCGTAGCGTAAGCCAGCCGCTCGCGCTCACCCGCCCGCTCGCGCGCCGCCGCCGCGCCGACCCGCTCACCGCGCTGCGCTACGCGGCGCTCATCCTGAGCGGGGCCACGATGCTGCTGCCCTTCCTGTGGATGCTAACCACCTCGCTGAAGCCGCCCGGCGCGGTGCTGACGATTCCGCCGCAGATCCTGCCACGCCAGCTGAGCCTGGAGAGCTACGTGGCGGTGGCCTCCGCCGTGCCGCTGCTGCGCATCTTCGGCAACAGCCTGCTCGTCACACTGGCCTGTGTGGCCGGGCAACTCGTTACCAGCGCGCTGGCGGCCTACGCCTTCGCACGCATGCGCTGGCGCGGGCGCGACACGCTCTTCGTGCTCTACCTGGCCACACTGATGGTGCCGCAGCAGGTGACGATCACGCCGCTCTTCATTCTGATGCAGCGCCTCGGCTGGGTGGACACCTACCAGGGTCTGATCGCGCCTGGCCTGATCAGCGCCTTCGGCACGTTTCTGCTGCGCCAGGCCATGCTCGGCGTGCCGCGCGAGTATGAGGAGGCTGCCGTGATCGACGGCGGCACCCACTGGACGCTCTTCCGCCACGTCGCGCTGCCCATGGTGGGCCCGGCCCTGGCGACCCTGGCCGTGCTCGCCACGATGAGCAGCTGGAACAGCTTCCTCTGGCCGCTGTTCATCACGCGTGACGAGCGACTGATGACGCTGCCAGTGGGCCTCGCCCTGCTCCACGGGCGCTACACCACCGAGTGGGGCACGGTGATGGCCGGCGCCGTGATCACCGTCCTGCCGATTATGCTGGTCTACCTGGCTGCGCAGCGCGCGTTTGTGCGTGGCGTTGCCCTCAGCGGCCTTAAATGATGGCGTTTCCGGGACGGCCACGCGCCGCCCCGAGGCAATAGATTCCCCGGCGCTCGGATGCGCCACCCCGACCAACGTTGGCCGCACCACAGGAGACTGACATGTTCAACCGCTCGCCTCGCCCGCTCGTGCTGCTCGCGCTGCTGTTCGCCCTGCTGCTAGCCGCCTGTGGCGCACCCCAGGCCCCGACCGCCGCCGATCCGACTGCCGCCCCGGTCGCTGCTGATCCGACCGCCGCCCCGGTCGCAGCCGCACCCACCGCCGCCCCGGTCGCCCCGGCTGTCGAGCCAGTCGAGATCAGCTACTTCACCTTCTCGGCCGCGCCCGACCACCTCGACTCGCTCGACAAGATGATCGCCGCCTTCGAGGAGGCCAACCCCACCATCGCGGTGAAGGTGGAGACGGCGCCCTTCGACCAGTACTTCACCAAGCTCCAGACCCTGATCGCTGGCGGCACCGCCCCGGATGTCTTCGAGCTCAACTACGAGAACTTCGTCAGCTACGCCAGCAAGGGCGTGCTGGCCGACCTCTCCCCTATGGCCGCAGCCGAGCCGGGCCTGGCCGAGCGCTTCTACCCGCGCGCCTACGAGGCCTTCAGCCAGGGCGGCAAGCAGTACGGCCTGCCCCAGAGCTTCTCGAACGTCGTGCTGTTCTACAACAAGGATCTCTTCGACGCCAAGGGCGTGGCCTACCCCACCGCCGACTGGACCTGGGAGGACGAGCTGGAGGCCGCCCAGAAGCTGACCGACCCGGCCGCCGGGGTGTGGGGCGATTATAGCCCCGTGCAGTTCTGGGAGTTCTACAAGACTGCCGCCCAGAGCGGCTGTAGCGTGCTGAGCGCCGACGCCAGCACGGTGACGATCAACGAGCCCGGCTGCGTCGAGTCGTTGAGCTGGATGGTCGACAAGATCAACAAGTACAAGGTGGCCCCGAGCGACGCCGATATGGCTGGGGTGAGCGACGGCGACCTGTTCAAGCAGGGCAAGATCGCCATGCTGCGCACGGGGATCTGGATGTTCAGCGGCTTCGAGGACGCGCCGTTCAAGTGGGACATCGCCCTGGAGCCGGGCAACACCCAGAAGGCGCACCACTTCTTCGCCAACGCCGTCGCCGTCTCGGCCACCAGCAAGCAGCAGGAAGCGGCATGGAAGTGGGCCCAGTTCTTCACCTCTAGCCAGACGGCGGCGCAGATCCGGGTGGACGCGAGCTGGGAGCTGCCGGCCCTGAACGACCAGGCGCTCTTCAACGCCTGGCTGGAGCAGAACCCCCCGGCCTCGCGCGCGGTAGTCTTCGAGGCCCTCGACACCCTGGTGACGCCGCCGGTGATCGAGCAGCAGTCGCAGATGCAGGACGCGGTGAACAAGCTGCTCGAGGCGGCCAAGCTGGGCACGCTCACGCCCCAGGCCGCCCTCGACCAGGCGAAGACCGAGATCGAGGCTCTGATCAAGTAGGTACTGAGTGCAACTGGGCACCGGGCAAAGTGCTGAGTGCTGAGTGCTGAGTGCTGAGTCCTGGCGGCAGCAACATTAGTTCTCTATATTTTGCCCGGCGTCCTGGTCTGCCCATCGCCTAGCGGCTGAAGCCGCAGGCTCAGCGTGCAAAGCCCGCTTGCGCGGGCTACTGAGTGCTGAGTGCTGAGTCCTGGCGGCAGCCCCACGAGGTGTGCTGTGCGTTTTCGGGCGACGCCCTGGCCTGCCCGTCGCCTGGCGGCTGAAGCCGCAGGCTCAGCGTGCAAAGCCCGCTACGCGGGCTCAGGTAGCCCGCGCAGTGGGCTTCGCGCCCTACCAGCCGTGCGCTTCAGCGCTACGGCGTGCGCCTGGGGTCCAGCGCCCCGAAAACGTACGGTACACCCGCCACTCAGCACTCAGCACTCAGCACTCAGCACTCAGCACTCAGCACTTGCGCGCAGCGCACTCAGCACTCAGCACTCAGCACTCAGTTCTCAATACTCACATGAACCTTTTCCAGCACAGCGTCGCCACTATTCTGGCGCACCAGCACCCCAGCGGCGCCTATGTCGCGTCGCCAACCTTCAGCACCTACGCCTACTCGTGGCTGCGCGACGGCAGCTTTATTGCCCACGCCATGGACCGCGTCGGCCAGCCCGCCAGCGCCACCGCCTTCCACCGCTGGGTAGACGCGGTGCTGCGCCGCCACGACGCGAAGCTCGCCGCGCTTACCGCGCACCACCTGGCCGGCGCGCCCGTGGCGCTGCACGAGCAGATGCACACCCGCTTTACGGTCGATGGGGCCGAGAGCGACGCCGACTGGACGAACTTTCAGCTCGACGGCTACGGCACCTGGCTCTGGGCGCTCGTCGATCACCTCCAGCGCAGCGGCGACACCAAGCTGTACGCCGAGCTACGCCCCGGCGTGGTGCGCCTGGTGGCCTACCTGCGGGCTGCCTGGCAAGAGCCCTGCTTCGACTGCTGGGAGGAATTTGGCGACAAAGTCCACCCCGCGACCCTCGCCGCGCTCTACGGCGGGCTCCAGGCCATTGGCGCCTACGACCCGGCGCTGGCCGACAGTACGCCTGCGGCGATCCGCGCCTTCGTGCGCGAGCGCTGCGTGGTGGAGGGGCACCTGGCCAAGTTCGTCGGCAGCGAACTGGTCGACGCCAGCCTGCTCGGCGCAGCCATTCCCTACGGCCTCTTCGCGCCCGACCACCCGATCATGGTCGCCACGGTGGCCCAGATCGAGCGCGACCTGCGCGCCGGTGGGGTGCGCCGCTACCGCGAGGATACCTACTATGGCGGCGGCGAGTGGCTGCTGCTGGCCGCCTGGCTGGGCTGGTACTATGCCGAGCGCGGCGAGCCCGCCCGCGCCCAGCCGCTCTTGGACTGGATAGCAGCCCAGGCCAGCGCCGACGGCCACTTGCCCGAGCAGGTCTGTACCGACTGCCTGAGCCCCGCACACTACCAGCCCTGGGTCGAGCGCTGGGGCGCCGTGGCCACGCCGCTGCTCTGGTCGCACGCGATGTACCTGATCCTGAGCGACGCCCTGACCCTGTCCGTCAGCGAGGAGAGCCGTCCATGAGCGAGCGTCCCACCATTATCCACGCCCCCCACGGCACCGACCACCCCTACCAGGCCGGGCCTGAGGAGCGCACGCCGCGCGACCCGGTGGGCGGCGATATGGTGAGCGTGGGCTTTCTGACCACGCCGGGCGGCGCGGCCCGCGCGGTGCGGCTGCTCTGGGCGCGCAACGGCCGGCCGCAGACGCCGGTCCACGGCAGGCCGCTGGCGGTGGGCCAGGATCACGACCGCTGGCTGGTTGAGCTAGGCGTGCTCGAGGCCGGCGACCGCGTGGAGTACTGGATGCTCGCCGAGGGCGCCGACGGCCCGGTCGAGTCGCCGCGCTACCTGTTCGCCACCCGGCGCAGGCGCGCGCTGGCCGCGATCAGCGCCGTGGCCGAGACGCCCGACGGTCTGCTGCTCGCCACCCTGGCCGCCGACGGGCAGGCCGGCCCGCCGCTGGCCCTGCGCCGCCTGCCCGAGGGGCTTCAGCTGGAGCTGGGAGACAGGGAGACAGGGAGACAGGGAGACAGCGGGCAGGCGGCGGACGATCGCACGCTGCGCGTGGGCGACGGCGCGGCGAGCCTGAGCGTTGCGGCGGCGAGCGGGCGGCTGATCTACCAGGCCAGTGGGGCCAGCACCGGGCTGCGTCTGCGCTGGGTCGAGGAGGCCGACGGCGCGCTCGCCAGCGTAGAGCTAAGCGCCGACCTTGGCGAGCGCGAGGCGCTGGTGGGGTTCGGCGAACGCTTCGACGCCCTGGATCAGCGCGGCCGCGCCCCGGACGTGGCGGTCTACGAGCAGTACAAGAACCACGGCAACCGCACCTACCTGCCCGTACCCTTCGTAATCTCCTCGCGCGGCTACGCCATGCTGGTCGAGGGCAGCGGCCACGTGGCCTACGATCTTGGCCGCAGCGTCGAAGATCGCTGGCGCTGTGTCGCCCAGGCTCCCGCCGGCGGCGGTCCGGTGGCGATCAACCTGTTCGCCGGCGATCCGGCGGCCTGTGTGCGGGCGCTCACGGCGCGCACCGGGCGGCCCGCCGCGCCGCCGCCCGACTGGGCCTTCGGGCTCTGGATGAGCAGCAACGAGTGGAACACCCAGGCCCGCGTGGAGCGCGAGGCGGCGCTGCACCGCGCGCACGGCGTGCCGGCCACCGTGCTGGTGATCGAGGCCTGGAGCGACGAGACGACCTTCTACATCTGGAACGGCGCGCAGTACACCCCGCGCGGCGGCGATTGGTCGCCCCGTCTGGCCGACTTCACCTTCCCCGCCGACGGCCCCTGGCCCGATCCAAAAGGTATGGCCGACGCGCTGCACGCCCAGGGCATCCGGCTTATGCTCTGGCAGATCCCGGCGCTCAAGCAGGCGGAGGCGCCGCACGCGCAGCACGACGCCGACAGCGACCACGCCCGCGCGCAGGGCTACGTACTGCGCCAGGCCGACGGCGAGCCCTACCGCAACCCGGCCTTCTGGTTCAACCAGGCCATGATCCCCGACTTCACCAGCCCGGCGGCGAGCGACTGGTGGATGCAGAAGCGCGCCTACCTGCTCGACGAGCTCGGTGTGATCGGCTTCAAGACCGACGGCGGCGAGCACCTGCAGGGCCGCGAGATCATGGCGAGCGACGGGCGGCGGGGCGACGAGCTCGTCAACGCCTACCCGAACCTGTACATCGGGGCCTATCACCGCTTTGCCCGCGAGCGCCGTGGCGACGACGCCCTAACCTTCAGCCGGGCTGGTCACACCGGCGCAGGCGCGTTTCCGGCCCACTGGGCCGGCGACGAGAACTCGACCTGGGAGGCGTTTCGGCGCTCGATTGTGGCCGGGCTGAGCGCCGGCCTGAGCGGCGTGGCCTTCTGGGGCTGGGACATCGCCGGCTTCAGTGAGGCCCTGCCCAGCGCGGAGCTGTATCTGCGGGCGACAGCCATGGCCACCTTCTGCCCGATCATGCAGTACCACAGCGAGTACACGGCACCCGGCGAGCCATCGAAAGACCGCACGCCCTGGCGCATCCAGGAGCACAGCGGTGACGAGCGGGTGATCCCGCTAGCCCGCCACTTCGCCCGCATACGCATGGCCCTGCTGCCCTACCTTGTGCGTGAGGCCGCACACAGCGCCGCCACAGGCGAGCCGCTGATGCGCGCGTTGCTGCTCGATCACCCCGACGACCCGCAGTGCTGGGCGCTCTCCGACCAGTACCGGCTTGGCCGCGACCTGCTGGTGGCCCCAGTCGTCGAGGAGGGCGCCACGTCGCGCCGACTCTACCTGCCGCATGGGGTCTGGCACGACCTCTGGACGGGCGCGATCCTGGCGGGCAGCCAATGGATCACGGTCGCGGCACCGCTCGACCAGTGCCCGGTCTTCGTGCGCGCTGGGGCGATCCTGCCGCTGCAGCTTGGCGCGGGCCAGCAGCTTGGCGACGACGTGGGCAGCGGCACCGAGCCGCGCCACCTGACTCTGCGGGTCTACCCGGCAGGCGCCTGCGACGGTGCTGTCGTGCTCGGCGGGGCGACCTATCGTATCTCGGCCACGGCCACGCCCGCTGGGGCGGTGCGGGTGGATCTGCCCGCCCTGCCCGTCCCGGTAACTATTCTGCTCCCCGACGGGCGCGCAGCAACGGCGGCGGCGGGAGAAGCGCAGATGATCCAGATCACCTAATGTCCGCTGTCGCCGTGGCCGCTGCGGCCATCGGCGCGCTGCTGAGCAGCACCGCCCCTGCGCCGAGCACGAGCAGGCCCACCAGCCCCCAGAACAGCAGCTCGTAGCCGCCGAGTAAACCTACCAGCAGCCCGGCGCCAACGGGGGAGACCGTGCGGGCGCCGGTGAGCGCCAGGTTCTGCGCCCCGTTGATCGTACCGTAGCTCGCCGGCCCGTAGTCCTCGGCCAGCACCGCCGCCCGCATAATCGTGAGCGTCCCCGAGCCAGCCCCGAACAGCGCGATGAAGCCCAGGGCGCCCGCCGTCGTCGTCCCGGCGAGCGCCAGCAGCGCCAGCCCGGCGGCCTGCATACCGATCAGCCCGACTGTCACCACGCGCCTTGGGAAGCGGTCAGCGAGCGGTCCGAGCGTCATCCGGCCAAGCAGCGACATCAGCCCAAACAGCCCGGCGACGGTGGCCGCGAAGCCCGCACGGTGGCCACCGCCAACCATGTACGGGATCAGGTGAACCGTCATGGTGACGCCGGCCACAGTGCTCGCGCCGAAGGCGAAGCTGAGCAGCCAGAAACGTGGCTCGCGCAGCGCTACCTGCGTGGTCACGCTCCGCTCGGCGCTGGGCGTGTGCGCGGCCCCAGGCGTCGTGGCGGGCGCGCCGTCGGGCAGCAGCCCCAGCGCCTCCGGGCGGCGGCGCAGCAGCAGGGCGTGGACGGGGATGGTGAGCAGCGCAAGAAGCCCGGCCAGTGCGAGCAGCGCGTGGCGCCAGCCAAGCCACGCGGCAAGCCAGGCGCTCAGGGGGATGAACACAAAGCTCGCGAAGGCCCCAAAGAAGGTGAGCAGCGTGAGCGCCCGGCCGCGCTGGCGACGAAACCAGACCGCCACAATGCTGAAGGCTGGCTCGTAGAGTACGCCCGCCGAGACGAGCCCGATGCCCGCCATGATCAGGTAGAAGGCTGGCAGGCTTGTCACCTGCGACCACGCGATCACCAGCAGCGCGGCGCAGCTTGAGCCGACGGTCATCAGCGCGCGCGGGCCGTGCCGGTCAAGCCAGCGCCCCACCGGCAGCGCCGCCAGCCCGGAGCAGAGCAGGGCTAGCGAGTAGGCGCCGGTAAGCTCCACCGTAGACCAGCCGAGCTCGGCCTGCATGGGGGCGACGAACACGCTGAAGGCGTAGTAGAGGATGCCCCAGGACACAACCTGCGCCACCGAGACACCCACGAGCATCGGCCAGCCGTAGTAAACGGGGCGGCGCAGCAGCGCCCACCTCACGAGCAATCGCCTCGCTCACAGCCTGAGCAAAGCTCCCCGCCAAGCAGCAGCGCCCGAGCGCGCCGCAGCAGCGTGCGCAGCCAGAGCACATCCGCCGACGGGAGCAGGCAGCACTCGTAGCTCCCGTCGGGGTTCTGAATAATCATGGGGTGGCCCTTTCTCTGACGACCGACGACCGACGACCGACGACCGACGACCGTCCACCGTCCACCGTCCACCGTCCACCGTCCACCGTCCACC
>ENA-ORBV01005373-ORBV01005373.1-microbial-mat-metagenome-genome-assembly--contig:-NODE-5373-length-23662-cov-6.237821_pt1 | contig 23662 bp, 20 predicted proteins | sample MGYA00237777_ERZ505514 | MGnify/ENA primary metagenome ERZ505514 (study PRJEB26160, sample SAMN06269048) | microbial mat metagenome | isolation source: Oligotrophic lake microbial mat | place... | reverse complement strand
TAAGGAATTCCTGGCGAATCGCCACAGAGGATCAGCTTAATTTATGTTTTTTCTAATCTGAGTTTACCTGAGGCAGCAAAGTTAAAAAGCCTATGTTTCAGAAATAAATGAAAAATCAGTTCACCGGTGAAAAGGCCTTATAATTGTTAATAGAAAAGCTAACTTGGGGATCCCTCGTTTTAACTGACGGATATATATCTTTTTCTACAGAGCAGCTCAGTCTTAAAAAACAACGATAGTTTTGCAAAAGGCCCATAAGAGAATCGGAGCGCAGGAAATACCGGGATCTCATTCAGTGAAAAGTGTGGAAGGTGGAGATCTGGAAACAGGAAGTAAGAGTCGATTATATCTTTGGGGTAGATTGGCTGATTATTCTCGAACTAATAATTAACATAGTCAAAGTTTGTAATTTGTCTGTTTATTAATTAAGTATGGTCGTATGACCCTGCAGTATAAAGATCTTATTTCAATTAAAACTAAGGATTGTCGGGAAGAGTTTCTAAGCGTCTCTGCCTCTGCTCCCGAGATTATCGTTGCTCCTCATAATTCCGATATGGAGCCTTATACTTCTAATCTAATATACATACGAGAGGGGGCAGTTGTTAGACTAAAAATGGCAGCGGAACATCTAAGAAAGTCTCTTCCTGGAGCGAAGTTAAAACTTGTTTACGGCTATCGTCATCCTGATATTCAGAAACGGTACTTCGATAATTACTTTGGACGGTCCCTCATCAACGAACCCAATTTATCGGAATTTGAGAGGAGATCTAACGTACACCTTCTTGTTGCCTCTCCGGATGTTGCCGGCCATCCAACCCGAGGTGCCGTGGATGTTACAATTGTAAAGGATGGATGTGAATTCGCGATGGGAACTCCACTTTTAGCTTTGGATATGCCTAATTTAATTCCTACATTTACCGAAAATATTTCGCCTAAAGCTAGAGAGAATAGACTCCTACTGTGAGACTCTATGATGGCAGCAGGCTATGCCCCTTTTGATGGAGAGTGGTGGCATTTTTCTTTTGGCGATAAGGAATGGGCAGCATATTATAAAGAGCCATTCGCAATTTATGGGCAGGTAGATTTCCAGTGTGAATCTGTTCGCTGCTGATTTGCTGATTTATTATTGGCATAAGACAGATAAAACTTTGGGCAAAAAATAATTTGTTAAATGAGGATTCTCACTAGCTCCGTACTTCTCTTACTATTTTCAAGGATAAAAATATTTGATCTTCTCCCACTTTCAAGAACTCATATCTCACAATAAAATCTACAAAAATGTACAGTTTCTAAAGTTACGGCTGCAATCCGTCGATATTACTGTATAAAGTAATGATTCATTTCTCGTTCCTTCTTGTACAATTCTGCATCTTACATATCTGAAGGTCTGTATTAGTTCGAAGCAGTTAAATTATAGTGAGTGAAATAGTTTCAAAGCAAAAAGTAGCAAGGGATCCAAGTAAGTAGCCTTTAGTCAAGAAAGTGAAATTTTTTGATTATTTTAGATGCTTAAATTTATTGCTTGGTATTTCTTTCACTTGCTAAAGGTTTTTAAGAAAAGTTCTTTATGCTTGAACAAAGAAAGAAAATCCTGATAGTCGATGATGAAGCAGGGGTTCGTGATTCATTAAGACTTCTTTTAAAAAGTACTTATGAAGTACTGATAGCAGAAGATGGAGAACAAGCCTTGCAGCAAGTGGAGCAGGGGTGTCCCGATTTAGTGCTCTTAGATCTAATCCTTCCAAAAATTGATGGGATTGAAGCTCTTCGCAACATCAAAGAAAAAAATCCAAATATTCCAATTGTTATTTTAACCGGCACAAATACAGTTCGTACAGCAGTGCAGGCAATGAAGTATGGAGCAGTTGATTACATTGGTAAGCCATTTGATATTGATGAATTAAAGACCATTATATCAGCCGCCGTTTCTAAGCCTGCCGAGTTAAAGATAACTAGTGATCAAATCCAGGCAGAAGTAACAACCTCTTTAGATATAAAAATAATTTTGCCAGAAGTAGTTCGCGATTTTGGGCCGATGGTTGGAAAATCTTCAGCCATGAATGAGTTATTTCAAAAGATTCGACAGATTTCCGATCGTGATACTACAGTCTTAGTAACGGGAGAATCTGGGACTGGCAAAGAGTTAGTTGCAAAACTTATTCATAGTCAGAGTAAGAGGAAAAATGGCCCCTTTGTAGCGATTAATTGCTCAGCAATTCCCGAAAGTTTGATCGAATCGGAGCTGTTTGGTCATGAAAAAGGCTCTTTTACACATGCAGTTGAAAGACGAATTGGACATTTTGAGTTAGCAAATGGTGGCACTCTGTTTTTAGATGAAATAGGGGAGCTTAGTCTGCAAGTGCAAGTGAAAATTTTAAGATTTTTACAAGAGCAAGAATTTTATAGAGTTGGTTCTTCGAAATCTACAAAAGTTGATGTGCGGGTGATTTCTGCAACTAATAAAAATTTAGAAGAAGCAATAAAAGCAAAAGTCTTCAGAGAAGATCTATACTATAGAATTAATGTAATTGGACTTCGACTACCAGCTTTGAGAGATAGATTTGAAGATGTTCCAGCATTAATTCAGAATTTTTCAGAAAAGTTTCGTGATCAATATGGCGGCAGAACTCTAAAATTTTCCGAGGAAGCTTTAAATAAAATGATTGAGTATGGATGGCCTGGCAATGTTAGAGAACTTGAAAATGTTGTAGAGAGCCTCATAGCTTTATGTCCAAGTGATACAGTTAATGAAGGGGATTTACCTGAAAAAGTCATAAATAAATTTGGAATGTTTAGTTTAAGTCAGGATGCAAATTCCGGAAAAATTGGGTTTGAAGAAGCTGAGAAAAAGTTTGAGATGGAGATTATTCTAAAAGCCTTAAAACGCACAAATTATGTACAAACTAGGGCTGCTGAATTGTTAGGAATTAGTCGTCGAATTTTAAAATATAAGATGGATAAATTGGGAATTAGCGATCAGCCACAAGAAGTTCTTAGTTAATCTTATTAGATCTAAGAATTATCCCTAGATTTTTACTGATTATATCCGCCTACAAATTCTTAATCGAAGCATTTTATAAAGAAATCTATCATTTACCACGATACCTTAAGCTGAGTGTTTCGCTGAGTGCGTAGTATTTGGAGGTATTTTTAGTGAATTATATAAAATTCCTTTCTGGGATAATGGTTCTCATTTTATCATTACTATCTCAAGTTACAGTTGCCCAAAGTAATCCCGATGATAGATACACAATTTATCGCGATGGGGTTGTAAAAGAGAATCAATTTGAAGAGATTCAAAATACTGAAAAATCGATTAGAACAATATTCACAGATATTGGTACAGTTAAAACACGCAGCATTATCAAAAGTGCCACTAACCTACAAGAAGAGATCTATTCATATCACCGAAGTGGTGCCCTTGAGACATTAGAAAAACCCACAGAAGGTTTTATAATTAGATATCATCAAACTGGAATTAGAAGTAATTCTATTGATTTAAAGCCCTTCGCTTTTGAAAATTTAAGTATTTCGAATCTTATTTTAGGTGTTCGAGAGGAGGGAAATAACAAGCTATATCCAGAGGATGTTTCAATTCCAAGTTTTGATTCTGCACATAATATTACTGGCTCATATCTATTTTTTGCTGAAAATCGAGAGATGGGTCCATATCTTAAGATGAACTATCAATCTGGTATAGTTGAAGGTGAAATAGTGGCTCTAAGTGAAGCGGGTGAAAAAATTTTACAAGCCAAAATGAAGAATGGAATTCTTAATGGTGAATATGTTCGGTTCGACGCAGTTAGTAAAGAAGTGATCGAGAAAGGCACTTATGTTGAGGGGCTGATCAATGGATCCGTATTTGGGTACTATCCTTCGGGCGATAAGAAATTTGAAGTATCATTTGATAATGGAATTTTAGATGGTCAAGTAAAATTCTATTCAGCAGATGGTGAGCTAAAGGAGAATTGTCAATTTATAAAAAACTTAAGAACTGGGCATTGCCAAGTTTTTGCCAACAATGGAATAGCTTTACTTGATGAAAATTATTCAGAAGGTAGAAGAGTTAAAAAGTGGCAAGAAAATTATGAAGATGGAAGCATTAGAAAAATTGCAAATTACAGTAATGGAAACTTAGATGGAGAAGTCTTTTCATACTCAGCCCTAGGAAAAATTCAAAAAAAAGAACAGTATAAAAAGAATATGCTCAATGGCACTTCTTACCATTACTCGGAAAATGGGATCTTAAAGGCTAGTGTTGAATATAAGGATAATAAAAAAGACGGATTTGTAAGAATTTATTATCCAGGTGGAAAAATCGAAGCTGAAATGCCTTTTCGTAATGGTTTAAAGCATGGCAAGCAAAAAAGATTCTACCAATCTGGAGAAATTTTTGAAGTTGCAAATTATTCCGGTGGCAGACAAGTTGGAATCTCCCAATCTTTTTACAAGACTGGTGTAAGTATGGGAGGTGGTATGCCCACCCAGGGGGAGCGTTTAAGTTACCTAGATAGAGCTATTAGAGCTAATTAGTAAAAAGTGAAATAACCTCTTTAGCTCACACTTTTTTTGGCATGATAAAAAATTTACTAAGAAAGCTTTGCCTGAATTTCCTTAGCCTCTTCCCGATCTGCAACATTATCAGTATGACAGGCAGCTTTTTTGCCCTTATGTGCCAATCTAAAAATTTCTTCTTGAGATAAATTTCCACGTTGTTCTAAAATCTTTAATCCTTCATTGGAAATTCCAGGAGATTTTTGTGACTTCCTATCTGGCTGAGCTTCTTCTTCCTTTCCAGAATAAAATTCAACAATCTCTTTTGAGATTCTTACACTGCACCAATCATGACCGCACATGGCACAAAAATCAGTATCAACATCGAGATCTTCATCATGATAAGCTCGAGCAAGTTCAGGATCAAAGCTAAGATCGAAATGCTTTTGCCAATTAAGAGCCGCACGGGCCTTAGTTAATTCATCATCTTGATCGCGGCTACCTGGAATTCCAAGGGCAACATCGGCAGCATGAGCTGCAATTTTATAAGCTACACAGCCTTGTTTAACATCATCTTTCTTTGGCAATCCTAGATGTTCCTTCGGTGTAACATAGCAAAGCATTGAAGCACCGTGGTATCCAGCAGCGGTTGCACCGATGCAACTGGTAATATGATCGTAGCCAGGAAAGATGTCTGTTACTAACGGGCCTAAAACATAAAATGGAGCACCGTGACAAAGTTTCCTTTGAAGTTTCATATTATATTCAATTTGATCGAATGGCACATGACCCGGGCCTTCAACCATTACTTGAACACCTTTTGCCCAGGCTCGCTCAGTCAACTCACCTAGAGTTTGCAACTCTCTAAGTTGTGCTTCATCAGAAGCATCAGCAAGGCCACCTGGTCGAAGTCCATCACCAAGAGAAAAGCTGACATCGTATTCACGCATTATGTCACAAATATCATCAAAGATTTCGTACATGGGATTTTGTTTATTGTGATGCAGCATCCACTTTGCAAGTAAAGATCCGCCACGAGAAACAATTCCAATCAATCTGTTTTTAACATAAGGCAGATGTTCCTTCAGGACACCAGCGTGGATTGTAAAATAATCAACACCTTGCTTGGCTTGATGTTCAAGTGTCTTAAGAATTAAATCATAACTTAAATCTTCAATTTTGCGCCCTATAATCATAGAATAAATTGGCACAGTGCCAATTGGAACTGTGGAGTGACGTAAAAAAGCAGCCCGACATTCATCAAGATTACCACCTGTTGAAAGATCCATCACTGTATCGGCACCCCATTTTATAGCCCAATCGAGTTTTTGAAGTTCTTCATCAGTATTTGAATTTACAGGAGAGGCACCCATGTTAGCATTGATTTTAGTTTTTGATGCCCGACCGATGCACATTGGATCAAGACGAAATTTTAGATGCTCTGTATTTGCAGGAATGATCATTCGCCCAGTTGCAATTTCAGTTCGAATTTGCTCGAGTGTTAAATGAGTTTCTCGTTGAGCAACACGTTTCATTTCTGGTGTAATTATTCCTGCTCTGGCAGATTCGAGTTGAGTAAAATTCTTTCTGCCGATTTCATTCTTCCAGTTTAAAGCAGTTATTTCAGATGGAGTTGGCATACCTGGAGTGTCTGGGGAGGAAAAAGTAAAAACACCGCCTAAATCTGGATTACGCGCAAAAGAACCTGGATTAGTGCCAGCTTTATTTGATGATGGATTATGGCCTCCCAAAGGCAAATCAATTTGATCGAACTCTTTCTTTTTATCTAACATATTTCTTCCTTTATGCTGAGTATGTTCTTCGGCAAGCTTAGGATCAGCTTGAACTTAAGTCTCAATACTGCCTATAATTTACACTAATGTTCCTAATGTCAAACTTGCTCAAGGCTTTATGCTATTAAAGGATATTGGCGGAGAATTTTCATTTATTAATCGGGTATCCTTTAAAAGCACAGATCCATCGGTTCTTGTGCCCAATGGTGATGATGCTGCCGTCTTTGAAGTGGGTGGTGAGATTATGGCGATCAGCACTGATACGGTAGTTGAAAATGATCACTTTAGTTTCGATTATTTCACTCCTTATCAAGTTGGGAAAAAAGCAATCGAATCTTCTGTTTCAGATATTATAGCAATTGGTGGAAAACCAAGATTTATTTTTATCTCCCTTTGTTTGCCAAAAGATACCCATATTGAAAGAATGGAGGAAGTATACAGAGGAATATCTGATGCATGTAAAAGGTGTTCTTGTGAAGTTTTAGGAGGTGATACAACACATGGATTGCAGATGATTATTTCAGTCACTGTAACTGGTATCATTGCTTCTAAAGATCGGATCTGTACCCGATCAAATGCCAAACCAGGAGATTTGATTTACGTAACTGGGGTCCTTGGTGGATCTATTGCAGGGCTGGCTCTTTTAAGAAAAAAAATTGAAGGTTTTGATAAAATCAAAAAATTTCATTTAGAACCTGAATGCCGAATTGATATCATTGATAAAATTGCTCCTTATGCTACTTCGATGATCGATGTTAGTGACGGACTTTCCAGTGAGATTCACCATATCTGTAAAAGTAGTGGAGTTGGTGCAATTATTGATGAATCAAAAGTGCCATTAGCTCAAGGTATAGAAGAGGTCGCTAAGTTATTTGGAAAAAGTGCTTACCTTTATGCATATTCAGGTGGCGAGGATTTTCAACTTGTTTATACAATCTCTGCCAAAGATAAAGCACATGCTCTAGGATTTGAAATTGGGATAGTGACGCAACAGGATGTCTTGATTAAAAGAAACGGAGAGATATCAAACTTTGAAAATAGGGGCTACGATCATTTTTTATTAGATTAAAATTTTATGAGTATAGATTCTAACGATTTTCTTCAAATTGGTTCTCGTAAATTTAAATCTAGATTAATGCTAGGCACAGGAAAATTTCCATCTGCTGCAAAGATGGCTGAAGCTTTAAAAGCTTCAGAAGCTGAGATTGTTACTGTAGCAATGCGCCGCGTTGATTTTGAAAATCCAGTCGATGATTTTTTGAAATATTTGAATATTGATGATTATATTTTTATGCCCAATACTTCCGGAGCGAGAGACGCTTCAGAAGCTATTAAGATGGCTAAGTTTTGCAAAGCTGCCACAGGATCGACTTGGATTAAAGTTGAGATTCATCCTGAGCCTAGATATCTTTTGCCAGATCCAATTGAAACTTTTCTGGCCTGTAAGGAACTTGTTAAAGAGGGATTTACCGTTCTTCCTTACATTAATGCCGATCCTGTGCTAGCAAAACGACTCGAAGAAATTGGATGTGCTGCTGTTATGCCATTGGCCGCCCCCATAGGTTCAAATAAAGGCATCACTATGAAGGAGATGATCTCAATTATTATTGAGCAGATTTCAATTCCAGTTGTGATTGATGCTGGATTAGGAGCTCCTTCACACGCTGCCTATAGTATGGAGCTGGGAGCGGATTGTGTTTTAGTAAATACTGCAATCGCAATTGCAAAGGATCCAGTTGAAATGGCTCGGGCTTTTAAAGAAGGTGTCCAAGCCGGAAGAAGGGGATATTTATCCGGACTTGCCACTGAAATCCATGGAGAAGCAATTGCTTCATCACCACTTACTTCATTTTTAGATAAAGCAGTTGGTGTCTAAATGGTTTTCTCGCAGATTTTGACTAGATCTAAATACAATGAAATAGCTGAACAACTTTCCAAAGCAGAGATTTCAAAAATTCCTAGTATTCTTATTAAAGATAAAATTACTTTTGAAGATTTTCTTTGTTTAATTGCTAATGGATCTGAAAAGTATCTCGAAAAAATGGCACAAAGATCACGGGAGCTAACTCGTAAGAGGTTTGGTTCAAATATCTCTCTTTATGCACCACTGTATGTTTCAAATGAATGTGTCAATACTTGCACATATTGTGGTTTTTCGCGTCCAAATAAAATTGCTAGGCGAACTTTGACGAATTCTGAGATTGAGGCTGAGGCCAAAGCATTGAGCAAGAAAGGCATTAGAAATGTTCTACTTTTAACTGGAGAATCGCCCAAGAAAAATCCAGTCTCTTATCTTTTAGAAGCTGTGAGAATTATTAAGCCATACTTTTACTCAGTTCATATTGAGATTTATCCTGTTGGGATTGATGAATATCAAGAATTTTTCAATGCTGGTGTTGAAGGTGTTACCCTTTACCAAGAAACATATGATCCAAAGATCTATGATAAAATTCATACCTCTGGATTCAAAAAAGATTTCGATTATAGAATTGATACACTTGAGAGAGCCTCGCAAAGCGGCATTAGAAGATTAACATTGGGGGCACTTTTGGGTCTAGCCTCTTGGCGATTAGAGATGGCTTGTTTAGCTTTTCATTTATTACACCTTGAAAAAACTGCTTGGCGTTCCGCTTTGTCATTATCTTTTCCCAGAATTAAAGAAGCTGCCTTTTATACTAAGCCAGAAAATATTATTACTGATAAAGAATTCGTACTGATTCTGTCTGCATTTAGAATTCTTTCACCTAATTCAGGAATTAATATATCGACAAGGGAATCTGCTGCATTCAGAGATCAGTTAATTCCTTTAGGTATTACCTCAATGTCTGCCGGATCGCGCACTGATATTGGAGGATACAGTGGTGATGCAAACTCGACTGAGCAATTTAGTCTTGATGATCTAAGAGAACCCCATGAGGTGGCAAGTTCTATTACTGCCAAAGGATATCAGCCCGTTTTTAAAGAATGGGATAATTGTCTTTGATTTTTATCCTTGTTTTTCGGTAGTTTTAGTTAGACCTTAAGATAGCTTTCCTAATAACGATTATAAGGCCTTTTCACCGGTGAACTAATTTTTCATTTATTTCTGAATCAAGCACTCCGAAATTTTGCGAGCTTAGTAAACTCAGATTAGAAAAAACATAAATAAAGCCGATCCTCTGTGGCGATTCGCCAGGAATTCCTTAGAGATTATAAATTTAATAAAGAAATAAATACTTAGTTCCTCTGCCAAGCTCCAAATGTAATTTCAGAAACATGTTTATTATGACCAGAGCAAAGAAGCCGTAAATTCTCCTTGGTGGTTTTGCCACCAATACCAAAAGGCATGACGTGATCGAATTCCAAGTTATGATTCTCTGTACAGCGAATTCCATTATCTGAAACAAAGCTACATTGAGCCTTGTCTCTTTTAAAGATCTCCCGATAGATCTCTCGTTTTAGAGAAACTGGGACGTAGCTGCTCTGTAGAAATAGATATATAGTGTTTTTCAAAAGTCTTTGCCGAATCACAAGATATGGCAATGGAGACTAAGTCAAATCTTTTTTCTTGTTAACCCTTCGGGTTAGTTATAATTTTTGAAAATGAAAAACACTATTTATTATCCCTCCGGGGGATAGTAACTTTCTAAAGCCTTTTCTTTTCGGCAAAGACTTTTGAAAGTTACTATATATCTTCCCTCATTCGTGGTGAAAATACATAGGAATAGGAATGTCACGCTTAATTCGTGAATTTGACTTCAAATTCCATGAGAAAGATGCTGAAGGTATGGTCCTGAGGTAAATCCAAAAAATTTAAATATCTCTAACAAGTTCAAAAAATTCTTTATACGGCAAAACATCTTCGCCTTCGACTTTAAGCGCAGATTCGCTCGAAGAAACGCAAATGCATTGAGCTTTGGGATTTAGTTTTCTAATGGCAGCAAACCCCCGAAGCAAAATCTTGCAATTCAGGTCGTTGACGACTTTTTATTTCTATAGCTATGACTTTTCCTCTTGGTGTCTCAATTATGAGATTAACTTCTACATCATTTGCTGTTCGTAAAAATGAAAAGTTTAAATCTTTACGAAGATAACTTGAAATTTTGATACATTCATTTATCGCCCAAGTCTGAAAATAGTTTCCATATTCAAAAGTGCCAGGCTCAATTTGAAGAGATAGTTTATTTTACATTGAACGTAATACGCCTGTATCAAAGAAATAAAATTTAGGAGAAGTCTTATGTTTTTTTCTTTCAGAGTGCGAAAAAGGAAACAAAAAATGCCCGATCAGGGTGTCTTCTAGGATCTTAAAATATTCTTTGATAGTAACAGAACTTAAATTTACATCTCTGGAAATATTTGAGTAATTAATCTGCTCTGCATTAGTTTGTGCAGCAATTTTTAAGAATCTAATAAATCCGCCAATGTTCCGAGATAAGGCTTCAGCTTCAATTTCTTCTTTTAGATATACTTCGGCATATGCTCGTAAATTTTCTACTGCTTCAGCATCACTGACGGTTAAAATCTTAGGTAATGTTCATAATCCAAGTACTCTTGATAAAGATACCTCCGGTGGTAACTCTTTATAAGTAAGCGGGTACAATTGATACGACCAGGCTCAGCCACCTAGCAAGTTCCCACGTCCTCGGTGATGAAGGCAATGATGCACATTTAAAATTTGGACTTTTCCCCTTGGGACACTTATTAATTGCAGTTATATTTCAGAATTATCTCTTATTAAAAGTAAGCAGTTTGAATGGGAGGAGTTAATCGAAAATAGTTTCCTCCCAGAAAACGCGAAGGCTCGCTACCATGAGCTCGTAAAGGCGTGGCTACTTTCCGGTAATCCCTAGCCCCTAGCCGAATCTTGTTGCACCTCCTTAATCGCTTGTTCGATCTTTTGGATGCGATCTTCTGGGCTTGGATGGGTACTGAAAAATTGCGGCATTTCGCTTCCGCCGGAGGCATCTCTTAATACTTTCATCACTTGAATTAAAGCCAGCGGATCGTAGCCGGCTTGATGGAGTAACTTTACACCCCAGCGGTCCGATTCCAATTCATCCTTACGGCCATAGCTCATAATGATAAATTGACCCACCAAAGCCGCTATCGCCGAGGTATTTCGGGATCTCGGATCATAAGGATCAGAGGTGGCGATCACTGCGGCTCCAGTTAAGCCCTGGCTTAGCTGTGCTTTTGCCATCTGTTCCGCTGCGTGTCTTTCAATCACATGCCCGATTTCGTGAGCCATCACTCCGGCAACCTCTGCGTCCGAAGGAAGTAGGCGATAGAGTGCCTCAGTTATAAAAAGTTTCCCTCCCGGAAGCGCAAAAGCATTCACGGTTTTCTGATCATTTAGTAAGGTAAATTCAAATCTATAGGGCGCGTCTTTTCCAATAGCTTTGACAAGTTCAGCCCCTAATCGCGTAACCCTCGCTTGAGCCTCGGTGTCAGTCGTAACTCCGCCAAACTGTGCAGTTAATTCCGGGGCAGATTGCAATCCCAAGGCGATCTCTTCATCGACAGAGATTGCGACACGCTGATTTTCCCCGGTTAGAGGATTGGTCGAACTAGTACCAAGATATGAAAACAAGGATATTAGGGCGATACCTATAGCTATTAAATACTTTCCCCTCGGACGACTTCGGTGAGCGGGCGCAGTGCCAAACATTGATGACATATTTTAAACCTTGAGAATAATTAAAGTTGTACAGAGAGTATCAGTATGGATACTAAGTGCTTATGAGCTCCGTCATCTGGGTAGATAAGGATTTCTCTCTCTTTGGCTCTCTCCAACACCGATTGGCGATATACATGTGCAAGGCTCACTCATTCGTATCTCATCCGGCAATCTTGATTCTTTCGGAAAACACACGACGACGATTGCAATTCGCCCTGAATGGGTAAACCAAACCCTCTATTTCCAATGCCGCTATCAAGATCAGCTAGATACGGACGGTTCAGCATCGGCTACGACAAACACCTTGGCGGTAACGTTCTGTCCGTAAAAAAAGTTATTGGATTTTTTGGGTGGCTGGCACCTAGAATTCTAAAAAAGTTATTGGATTTTTTGGGTGGCTGGCACCTAGAATTCTACACTAAAATATTGGGGACGGGACGAATGCTCCGTCCCCTTCGTATTATTCATTCTTTTCATTCCGTTTTACTTATGATACTATGATATCATATGTCTCTAATATCAAAATTTATCTTGAGAATTCCATTAGTTATCCATACGAGACTTAAGTTATTGGCATCTGAAAATAATTTATCACTGAATAGTCTTTGTCAAAAATTATTAGAGGAAGGAATTCGCAAAAAAACCTCGTTTGGCGTTAGTGCTGAAGGAGAATTTGAAATACTAGTGCAACAGGCGCGAAAAATATTTGAAGAAGATCTTCTAGGTATAGTAGCTTTTGGTTCATACATTCGCTCTCAGGCAAGTGAGTCGTCAGATATCGATCTGCTAATAATTTTGAAACCAAATAGAAAAATTGAGAAAGCTCTTTATACAGAATGGTATCGTCTTTCCGAACAAACAAAGATTCAAAGTTCTTTTCCTATATCAGTACATTTCGTTGTTCTTCCTGATGATACATTTAAATGTAGTAATCTCTGGCTCGAAATAGGATTGGAGGGAATAATAATTTGGGATCCTACTTGGACGGTTAATCGATTTTTGATTAAGGTAAGGAAATTTATTTCTGATGGTTTAGTAAGTTTTAGATTATCACATGGGCAGCGTTATTGGATTTGGTCAAAGGAGGCGGCATGAAGAATTCAACCTTAGGAAAAGAATATTTAAAAAGATCTGAAGTTCGCTTAAAAGCGTTACAAGTTTATCTTACTGAGAAATCCTGGCCGGATGTAGTTCGAGAGTCACAAGAAACGCTTGAATTAGCACTGAAAGGGTTTTTACGTTGTCATCATGTTGAATTTCCTCGATTACACGATGTTAGTAATGTAATTCGAGATAATCTGGAAAAATTTCCTAAAGAGTTACACGAAAAGTTGATCGTTTTCGGTCGCTATTCGCATGAGTTGCGACGCGATCGCGAACTAGCATTTTATGGCAGCGAAGATTTAACTCCATCAGAGTTTTATTCTGAAGAAGATGCACGAGAAGCTTTTCGCAAAGCTGAGGAGGTGGTTAAAAGTTTGATTAAGTATTCAAATAAATAGGGGATGGCGCGAATGCTCCATCCCATGATTTTCGTCACATCATTTAGTTATCATACCTAATAGCGCTCGTTGATCAGACCGTGTAACAGACCATCCTTGGTTCCAGAGGGTTGCTTATCAACAAATGTGATCGCGTAAAGCAGACCAAGTAACAAAACCTAGCAGTAAGTGCTATTCTTTGCACATGACCGTAACAGCACACTTAATGCTCGGGCTTACGGCCTCAGGGAAATCAAGCTACTGCAGGAAAATTGCAGCTCAACTGAGAATTCCAAAGTTATCATTAGATGAGGAGTACTTTAAGATCGTACCGAACCATCAACAGGAGCAGCGTGATTTTGCCATCGAAACTGAAATAGAAAAAGATATTCTCGCGAGGCTGGTCGCTTTTTTTAACCTCCAACAATCGGTGGCACTTGATTTCTGCCCCTGGCTAAAGCATCAAAGAATCGAATTTTATAATTTTCTCCAGAGCAATGGTGCGACTCCAAGACTCTACTTCCTTGATGCGCCAAAATAAGAGTTAATCCGACGATTTACTCTTCGAAATAACTTGCAAAGAGGCGATTGTAAATTTATGACCCCTCCGATGCTTGAAGATTTTTATCTAACTTAAACACTATTTCTACTTGAAGTTAATAAGATATAATGAAGCATGACGTTTCCAAAACGAAGCCGTTTTTTTATTTCCTATCATTTTTTTTTATATTCACCGGTGCGGCTACCGTTTTTGCATTAGTTTTTAATCTATTTGGCCCGCCTGAACTTTACGAAACAGGAAAGCATCCCTTGGATGTTGCGATTTACGATCTGAATTCAGATAGTAACTTGGATGTTGTTACTGCCAATCGTGATGGTCGAAGTATCTCAGTTTTTATGGGCAATGGTGATGGCACACTGGCGCCACTTAATGAGATCGCTACTGATGGAGGCGCTACTTCAATCGCGGTTGCTGACATGAATTCAGATGGCAAAGCGGATCTGGTTGTTAGTACTTGCGAAGAAATGTGCGACGCCAGTCATATTGCAATATTCACAGGCAAGGGCGATGGATTGTTTGAGCCATTTTCTGAGACCCGCATTGAAGGTGTGGCCTATAATATTTTGCTTGCAGATTTTAATAGTGACGCTCTGCCTGATGTCGCCGCCTCTGATTATCCAAATGCTCGGATAGATCTTTTATTGAGCACTTCAGAGCCTGGTAAATTTTAAGAGCAGTATTTAGCCGCCGGAAAGCAAACCATAGCGTTAGTATTTTCAGATTTAAATAATGACAAATTTCCAGATCTTATAACCTCGGATCAAGGTGATGGCACTAGCTCGGTATTTCTTGGTGACGGCACTGGGCATTTTAGTGATCTATGCTTTTAGCAAGAACCGATCAAGTACGGCCGATAGCTCTGACCTATCAATTGGTTTTGCGAGGTAGTCATCCATTCCGGCCTCAAGGCAGAGCTGTTTATCGCCTTCCATGGCGTTCGCAGTCATAGCAACGATGGTGAGGTGACGTGAGGATTTCTGCTCTCCAAGGCGGATCTCACGGGTAGCGTCGTAGCCGCTTAAGATAGGCATCTGACAATCCATCAGCACAAGATCAAAGTCATCCGGGAATTGCGCCACTTTCTCAACCGCCTCCTTGCCGTTTGAAGCAAACGAAACTTCACAACCCATTTTCTCAAGTACCCTTGCGGCGAGCCTTTGATTGACCAGGTTATCTTCAACAAGGAGTAGGCGGTGACGCTTCTGATTGGTAGTGATGCTCGGTTGAACTGATTCACGCTGCACTGCAGTCTCTGCTGCCGAACCGACTTGCAGGTGTAATGTAAAATGGAAGGTAGAACCAACGCCCTCTTGGCTTCTGACCCAAATTGTTCCGCCCATCATTTCGACGAGTTGGCGACTGATTGTGAGTCCGAGTCCTGTTCCTCCGTACTTACGGGTAGTGCTTGCATCGGCCTGAACAAAGGGATTAAAGATCCCGTCCGCCTTCTCCAACGGAATTCCGATTCCGGTATCAGACACTGAGAGTTCTAGTTCTACAGAACCTTCATTTACTTCCTTTACAGCTGCGCGAAGGACAATAGTACCTCCCAGAGGGGTAAATTTGAGGGCATTGCCGGTCAAGTTTATCAAGACCTGCCGGATTCGCATGTCATCACCGAAAAGATATAGCGGAAGATTTTCGGTGATATCAAAAACGAGCCTAATTCCTTTCTCAAGCGCAAGTATATTGAGGGTCCCCTCGATCTGACCGAGAAGCTCTCGCATGCTGAAGTTAACTGGACTTAGGGCTAGCTTTCCAGCCTCAATCTTTGAGAGGTCAAGTATATTGTTGATGATTTCGAGGAGGGAGTATGCTGAAGACTCAACATCTTGTAATAGGGAACGCTGACCTGGGTTAAGAGGTGTATCTAGAAGTAGTTGCGTCATTCCAATCACCCCATTCATTGGTGTTCGGATCTCGTGACTCATGTTGGCAAGAAATTCACTTTTCGCTGTGTTAGCCAATTCGGCGCGATGTTGTGCGGCACCTAGCTCCCGCTCGCGCTGGACGGTTTCAGTAACCTCAATAACGGTCCCGAAAATTGCGGCTACTTTTCCAATGGCATCAGAGCTGGTTTGCGCGTCAATTTTCATGAAACGCCCTGCGTGTCGTTCACGATGTAGCTCAAGGACGAGCGAAAATCCCTCGCCTGATACAATTGCTACTTTGAATACACGGTCAAGCTGTGCGGCGCTCTCCGGCTCGTAGTCGGCCAGCATTTCCTCGTAGCTGAGCGCAGCGTCAAGGTGCGAGCGCTGATAGAGGTGGTGGAGTTCCTTCGAGCAGGACACTGTTCCCTGAGCAATATCAAAGGACCAATGCCCCATCTTTGCAAACTCTTCGGCACGTTCAAGCAGCCTGGTTTTCTCGGCAACGATGGTCGCCTGTGCTTTCTGGTCGCTGATATCACGGAGTGTTCCCGAGATACGCAGAGCTCTGCCGGCAGGGTTTCGGACGAAGGCCTTGCCCTCACCGATAACCCATAGCCAACTGCCATCTTTCATTCGCAGCCGATGTTCGGCTTTATACGCTTCACTTTCTCCGCACACCAAGGTGGTAAGTTTTTGATTGACTCCTGGCTTATCTTCGGGATGAACAAGCTCCTCCCAGGTTGAAACATGAGGTCGTAGTTCGGTGAGCTTATACCCAAGCATCGTTGCAAATCTTTCGTTATAGATATTCTCTCCGCTTTCCACATTCCAATCCCATAGCCCCAGCTCTCCTCCGCGGAGCGCAAGTTCTAGCCGTTGCCGCTCGGTGAGTAATGCCGCCTCCGCCTGCTTCCTTTCGGTAATATCTTGGAAGACACCGCTGAGAGACACGACTAGATCCTGTTCATTTTTCATTCCTGAACCCCTTGCTGAGAGGTGCCGGATGGCGCCGTTTGGAAGTAGTATTCGGAACTCCATCTGATAGGGGGTTCCGGTAGCCATGCAGGTTTCGATTGTATTGCGCCAATGATTGAGATCTTCGGGATGGATCTGTTTCTGGTGCGCTTCGAATGAAGGGATCCCATCACTTTTATCTATGCTAAAAAGGGAAAAGGCCTCGTCTGACCAACAGATCTCTTTATTTGTTATGTCAAACGACCAGCTTCCAATTTTGCCGACCGACTGAGCTTCTATGAGCCGTTCATGCTCTGTTTTGAGGGCTTCGGCCTGTCTGGTAAGGGCCCTTGAAATCTGCTCTGCGTTTTCTTTTGCGCACTTGAGATCGACAGTCAGCTCAGCGGCGATCTTCTGGGCACTTGTTCGACTCCTTGCTTGTGAAAATATGAGAAGTGCAAGCAGAATCGTAAGCAGCATGCCACTCCCCGCAATCGCGATTGGGAACCTATAATCAAGAGCACTCTCAAATTGGACCGTTGTACTGATAGCTGCTGTCCAGCTCATTCCTCCAAGTACTATCGGATCAAGTCTGTAGAACATCCTGCCGCCGAATTTCGGTCCCTTGCCAGCTGCACGCGGGGCAACGAGGATGTTATCGGCGTCAAAAAGTAGATTTGCTGAGGTTAGTTCGGAGCCATCAAATAGTTCTACATCAAGCTTTCCGTCTACTATCTCGGTTGTCTGTGCCAGAGCTTCTTCAACTACAATGGGCGCGTAAACAAAGCCGATGATTTTTGCCTTTCGTTGTTCGGGGGTCTCGTAGGGACCGCCCTTCGCAAACATTGGAATAAGGTGAAGAAGTTCATGTCGGCCAAGCTTGTCATGAAAAATAGCCTTACTGGAGTAGGCTGGCTCAGCCGTTATAATAGCCCGTTCGAGAGCTTCTCGCAGGAGTGGGTCTGAATTAATATCAAAACCCCAAGCTGGCCGATTTGCTTCGAGAGGATCGATAAATTTTATGACGTAAAGATCCGGTGCAGCGCCGCTTGTTGTTACCTTAAAATCTGGAGCATCGTCAGCTCGCTCCGCCGCGATAAAAGAGTCAAGATCTTCGCGCTGAACATGCTGAATGAATCCAAAACCGCGTACGCCAGGAAACTCTTTTGCAAAATTGCGTGATTCAACGTAGGCACGAAACTCTGCTCGTTCGACCGATTTGCTGGCAGCATATACCCCAATAGCTCCGCGGATGCCGTATTCCGGAAGTGTGAGTCGACGGGTCACCTCACTGTTGAGTCGATCGGCCAGCCCCTCAAATTTAGTGCGCGCATTCTCTCGCACGGTTTCAACTGAATGAAGTGTAAGAAGTGCCGTGCAGGACAGTCCAAGGAAGATCACGAGAGTTGCAAGGAAGAGATCTCTCCCCTTGCGCTGCGCCGGTTCAGCGTTAGGCAGTATCGCGCCCCCCTTCTGGAAGGAGTTTTGTTCGGTTGGGCCTCTTTGGTCGAGTTCGGTATCGCTCATGTGAGTGTGTTTTCTCTGTGACATATGTAATTTCCTATGTACGAAGGCTCTGGACTATTGGCTTCGGCTAACTTAAGCCATTTACTCAACATGATTGCTCCTATGCCAATTTCTGAGGCAGCTCGATTTACGTTTAATCCGCCTCCTATACCAGTTTTATTCCTTAGTTTTTAAACTCTTCGGTGTAATTGTCTGGTCATAATTTAATCTCCCTTTCCTTTTAATTTTCATAATTTCTCTCTCAAATTCGTGTCCACTAAATCGAGGGAATAAATATCACAGGCAAACTCTTAAGAACGCCGTGACATTACCTCATTCCAAAAGTCCATGAAGCTCGACAATTAGAGACTCCCCCTCACAGCCGTAGCAAAGCGAGATGACCCTCGTGAACTCATTTGCAAGATTGGATCTCTTGTTTAACTCAAAAAACCCAGGTGTAGCGAGACCGGTTTGACCTGGAAGTGCCGATTTTAAATTACCAGCAATCATATTGGTAAGCTCCTTTACGGCGTCTTCTATCTGCTCATGTTTAATAGTTTCCAATCTTTCGTTGAGTTGTGCTGAGGTAATACGCAAGCCGAGGCGCGTCGGCATCGCGAGTGCTATACTACCGGTCCAGGAACCTCCCATCCAAACTACCCCCGCGATCCATCTAGTTGACATGTCGAGCTGTTTACTCGGATCTTCGCTATTGAGCTTATAGCCCACACTCGTGTCCCACACGCGAAGAAAAGCGCTCGTAAATTCTTTCCGCAAAACTTCGTCTGAAATAGTGATAGTCATAAACGATACCTTAGAAGCTACTTGATTTGTCTAACCTATGTTTTTTTCTTGTAACAGCTGGTCTTTTGAAAAGTAACACGCTCAAAGTTTTCATCGACATTCATTGTTGTTTCCGCAGTTCCCAAGAAAAGATATCCAGAGGGTTTCATAATCGACCTTATCTTGCCTAGAATCTGCCGTTTAGTTTCTAAATCAAAGTAAATGAGCACATTACGGAGCATCACTAAATCGACAGACGGAATACGTACAAAGGAATGAAGAAGATTGAATTCAAAATACTCTACCATGCTTCTAACTTCCGGTTTAATAATCCATTCCTGACCGATCTTTTCAAAATATTTGACCAGCAATCGCACAGGAAGACCACGGTTCACTTCAAGTTGTGAAAAAACTCCAGAGCGTGCCCGATTGAGAATGGGACGGGAAACATCACTGGCTATAATTTTCAACCGCCACCCACAAAGCTCCGGAAAATGCTCGCGGATGAGCATACATAATGAATACGGCTCTTGACCCGAAGAGGAAGCACCGCACCATATCGTAAGCTCTTTTGAATCGCGATGAGATGCTATCAGCTCAGGAAGGACCGATGTACGCAAAGCTTCAAAGGGTTCAATGTCTCGAAAGAAACTAGTCTCATGAGTAGTCAGGGATTCTACAACTTTTCGAATTAATTCGAAGTCTTTTTTGGCACGTAGACAGCGCACAAGCGCGCTAATGTCTGCAAGTCCAAGAGTTTTCGCAAGTGGCTCCAAACGCGATTGCACTAAATACTCTTTGCCTTTATCGAGAGAGATCGCTGCTTCAACCTTGACAAGTTGGGTAATAAATTCAAAGTCCAAGGTGGCTAACTCTGTCATTTGGAGCCTCCAATGCTTATTAATGACGACGAGAGTAGCGATCCGGATCGACACAAATTTTTTCGGCGTACTATTTCCAGTGGAATAGTTTCAAGTGGTAAAACCAGATCAGCAAGTCCAGCTTCGGCTACATATCCGGGCATTCCCCATACCACGCTGGTTGCCTTATCTTGAGCCAAGACAACTCCTCCTTTATCTTTGATCAATTCGCAACCACGAAGTCCATCGTGTCCCATACCGGTTAGTATAACTCCCAAAATATTCGCACCATAAACAGAGACGACAGAACGAAATAGTACATCAACAGCCGGACGACATGAGTTCTCAGGTGGGCTTTGCTGCAACTTTGTGTGCACACCTTTTGATGATTGAAATACTTCTAAGTGATAGTCGCCCGGAGCAATGTAGACGGTGCCGGGTGTTACAATCATTCCGTCGGATGCTTCAACGACTTTCAGTTTCGATTGAGAGTTTAATCGCTCGGCAAGAAGACGAGTAAACATTGGTGGCATGTGCTGTACAATAAAAACGGGAATGCCTAGGTCTTCAGGAAGTTTCGGGATTAGAAATGCCAGGGCATTAGGGCCACCGGTTGATACTCCTATAGCTAAAACATCAATCTGGTTTTGAGTGCTTGCTGGACGTGATACCGGTTTAATGTTTTGAGGTAAAGCCTCGAGAGAGGGTTGTACAGAGTTTCGTTTTGGTGCATCAAGAGGTTTTACCTTCGATGTTAGCTCTTTGATCTTTCGTATTAATTCCTTTTCTACCGCTTCGCGTGCGTTCGTAACACTTCCTACATTTGCTGGTTTCGTCACATAGTCGGTTGCCCCAAGCGCCAGGGCTTCGAACGTGGCATTTGCACCTCTTTCGGTAAGGGTGCTGAACATTATAACTGGAAGCTTAGGATAATCCTTTCTGATTTGCCGAAGCGTCTCAAGTCCATTCATTTCGGGCATTTCAACGTCGAGGGTTATCACATCGGGATTTACTTGAGCAATTTTTTGTAAGCCGATTCTGCCATTGGCAGCGGTACCAACTACCTCCAGGTCGGGGTCAGCTGAGATCGTGTCGGAAAGAATTTTTCGAATTACCACCGCATCGTCGATTACTAAAACTCTTATTCGTGACACAGAGATCTCCAGCAAAAATCTTTCAACATGGATGGTCCAAAATGCCTAGTAGTTCGAGCTTTTCCCGAAATATCTCCTTGGTAAAAGGCTTCATAATGTATTCATCTACTCCGGCTTCAAGAGCAGTAGTAACCTGCTGCATCTCGGTCTCAGTCGTAACCATAACAATTTTCATTGTTTGAAATTTTGCGTCAGCTCTAACCATTCGGACCAACTGAATGCCGCTCATGACAGGCATATTCCAATCTACAAAAGCTATCGTCACACCGAGAGTCTTTTCGAGGGTGTTGTAAGCTTCCTGCCCATTCCCGGCTTGAACATTATCAATACCAAAAGAGGTTAGCATTTTGGCAATAATGGAACGTACTGTTGATGAGTCATCAACGATCAGTGCTTTACTCATTCGGTCCTCCTCCTCTAATATCTAAAAGAGCCAGCTTCTCTCGAAGAATCTCTTTGCTCACTGGTTTCATTATGTATTCATCGACGCCGATTTCAAGTGCGTGGTTGACGTCTAACATCTCCACCCGACCAGTGATCATGACTATCTTTGTGGACTGAAATTTTTGCTGCAAGCGAATATTCTGAGCAAGCTCAACGCCACTCATCTTAGGCATGTTCCAGTCTACCAACACAAAGGTAATTTCTGGATCAGCTTCGAGTACTGTCATCGCTGTTACCCCATTATCTGCCTGAACACTTTCAATTCCAATTCCTGCTAACATTTTGACATAGATAAGGCGATCAATGTTGGAGTCATCTACGATAAGGGCTTTGTTTACACGATCATCAGTTCTATTCTCGGACATGATTTCCCTATGACATATGTCTTCAATTCTGATTCATAAGAACTGGCAGGAGATCTCCTCCTGCCAATCTCTCAAGAGGCGCAGGGCTTATTGATTAACCTGTTCGACAAGTTTCTGAAGTCGTGCCGCCATCTTTGCTAATTCCTCAGAAGCAACCTTGGAATTTTTTGCTCCCTGAGTTGTTTCCTGTGCTCCCTTAGCAACACTTGCGATGTTTTCAGCGATTTCACTGCTGCCGCGAGAAGCTTCGGCGACGTTGCGACTCATCTCATTTGTGGTGGCAGTTTGCTCCTCAACAGCACTCGCAATGGTGTTGGAGATATCATTCACCTTATTGATAATCTCTCCAATCTCTGCGATCGCCTTTGTAACTCCGCCGGTATCATTTTGAATGGCGGTGATCTTTTGGCCGATCTCTTCTGTGGCGCGCGCTGTTTCCTTGGCAAGCTCCTTAACTTCATTCGCAACGACGGCGAATCCTTTGCCTGCCTCTCCTGCTCGCGCTGCCTCAATGGTGGCGTTTAACGCAAGTAGGTTAGTCTGTTCGGCGATTGAATTAATCACTTTTACGACCTTGCCGATTTCAGTTGAGCTAATACCCAACTTCATAACGATCTCATTTGTGCTCTTAGCAACACCAACCGCATGACTTGCAATCTTAGCTGCTTCGCCTGCATTCGAAGCGATCTCTTTGATGCTAGCACTCATCTCTTCTGTTCCAGTCGCAACCGTTTGAACGTTTTTGCTCACCTGCTCCGATGCGGCAGAAACAACACTAGCTTGTTGGGCCGTTTCTTCTGCAGTAGCGGTCATTTGTGTACTTGTTGCAGTGAGTTCCTCAGAAGCGCTTCCTAAAGTCTGCGAAGTTTCGGCGACACTGTCCATTGTCTCCTTAAGGATATTCTTCATCTTTGTTTGCGCAGTAATATCTGTGGCGTACTTTACAACCTTAAATGGCTTTCCGTTGAGATCCATGATTGGGTTATATGAAGCCTGAATCCAGATCTCCCTGCCACCTTTACCGAAGCGCTTGTATTCAGCGGTCTGATACTCGCCTCTATTAAGTTTTGCCCAAAACTCTTTATAGTCAGGGCTATTCTTGTAGGACTCTTCAACAAACATTCTGTGATGTTTGCCCTGTACTTCAGATAGGGAATAACCAACAGTATTAAGGAAGTTGTCATTGGCGTTAAGTATCGTTCCGTCTAGATTAAATTCAATAACTGCCTGAGACTTACTAATGGCCTCAATCTGACCCTTAAAATCAGACTTCTCTAACTCTTGTTTTGTAACATCGGTGGCGATTTTGATGACTTTCATCACTGTGCCAATTTCATCTTTAACGGCTGCATATACAGCCTGAATCCAGACTTCATGTCCATCTTTTGAGATGCGTTTGAATATTGCAGCTTGGTTCTTACCTTCATTTAGGTCGGCCCAAAACTTTGTATAGGCAGTTGAGTTTGCAAATGATGACTCAACAAACATGCGGTGATGTTTGCCAGTGATCTCTTCAAGCTTGTAACCTACTACATCTAGAAAGTTCTTATTAGCCTTAAGAATGTTGCCCTTGGTGTCAAACTCGATGTATGCATATGCACTATCAATTGCATCGATAACACCCTTCATGTTTTGACGCTCGATTTCGGCGGCAGTGATATCGTCTGTCTCTTATACACATCTGACGCTGCCGACGAATAGAGAGGTGTAGATCTCGGTGGTCGCCGTATCAT
>ENA-ORBV01005372-ORBV01005372.1-microbial-mat-metagenome-genome-assembly--contig:-NODE-5372-length-23662-cov-18.716981_pt1 | contig 23662 bp, 22 predicted proteins | sample MGYA00237777_ERZ505514 | MGnify/ENA primary metagenome ERZ505514 (study PRJEB26160, sample SAMN06269048) | microbial mat metagenome | isolation source: Oligotrophic lake microbial mat | place... | reverse complement strand
GCTACGAACTGCGAACAACCCGAATATTTAAGTAGTGACGCCGCCCGGATGAAACGCGGTCCGTAGGTCGGGTGAGCCCGTCAGGGCGCCCCCCAAGGGGACTTCCTTTGGGCGTTACCCGACGATTGTTGTGATCGACGGCCGGAACGTCGGGTAACGCTGCGCTCACCCGACCTACGAACTCAGAGGAAAACCTATTGGCGTCTTTGCCACGATGACCAACCGACAAAATTCAACCCTGATCGCATCAATAAATTCCGGATACATGCATAACGAGACACCGATCCGTAGGTCGGGTGAGCCCGTCAGGGCGTTACCCGACGTTTGTGGTGATCGGCGACCGGAAAGTCGAGTTAGCGCAGCCGCTTAATAAACCCCCAGATCCACATACGAGCGCGCGATCTTGCTGATCGCCACCACATAGGCGGCGGTGCGGAAGTCGGTGACCTTGGGATTGTCGTGGCGCGCGGTTGAAATCGCCTGCCAGGCCTCGCGCATGGTGTCGTCGAGCCCCGAGCGCACCAGGTCGAGTTCGGCTGCACCCTTGACGATCTCGCCGCGCATCCAGTCGGGCACCTGTTTGCCGCTGAGGTGCTCCATCGCAGCAATGAGGTGCTGGCCGCGCATTTCGTCGTAGCGGCGCTCCATGCGGCCAAAGCGCATGTGCGTGAGGTTCCTGATCCATTCGAAATACGACACCGTCACCCCGCCTGCGTTGACGTAGGCATCGGGCAGGATGGTGATGCCGCGCTCCCTGAGGATTTCGTCGGCATCGAATGTGACCGGGCCGTTGGCCGCCTCGACAATCAGCCGGGTGTTGATGCGCGCGGCGTTCTCCGCGGTGATCTGTGCTTCCAGCGCGGCGGGGATGAGGATGTCGCAGGCCATTTCGAGCACGGCCGCGCCGTTGGCAGTGAAGTCGGCCCCGGGAAAACCCTTCATGGTTTTGTTGGCGAGGATGTATTCCTGCACCCGCTCCACCGGCAGGCCGTCGGTGTTGATCAGCGCGCCTTCACTCTTGATGATGGCGATGATCCTGGCGTCGTCTTCTTCCTGCAGCAGCCGGGCGGTGTGATAGCCCACGTTACCAAAACCCTGCAGCACGATGCGTTTGCCGCCGAGGCCATCGCTGAGCCCGGTGGCCTTGACGTCGTCGCCATGGCGGAAAAATTCGCGCAGCGCATACACCACGCCGCGCCCGGTGGCTTCGGTGCGGCCCGCGATGCCGCCGTGGTGCACGGGTTTGCCGGTGACGCAGGCGGCGTGGTTGATGTCATCGGGGTGGAGCTGCTTGTAGGTGTCGGCAATCCACGCCATCTCGCGCTCGCCGGTGCCCATGTCGGGCGCGGGCACGTTCACCGCGGGACTGAGGAAGCCGTGGCGGATCAGTTCGCGCGCATAGCGCCGGGTGATGCACTCCATGTCGTCGCGGTCGTATTTCGTGGGGTCGATCAGCAGCCCGCCCTTCGATCCGCCAAAGGGCACATCGACGATCGCGCATTTGTAGGTCATCAATGCGGCGAGCGCCTCGATTTCGTCCTGATTGACGATGGGCGCAAACCGGAGCCCGCCCTTGGACGGCAGGCGATGCGTGCTGTGCGTCGCGCGCCAGCCGGTGAAGATTTCGATCTTGCCTTTGATCTTGACCGGGAAATTCACTTTGATGATCGCGTGGCAGGCCTTGATGGCGCTGGCCACGCCCGGGTCAAGGTCGAGCGCGGCAAAGGCGCGGTCGGCCATGTGGTCGACGCTTTTGCTGAAGGATTCGGGCTTTTTGGGTTTGGTGGGCATCAGGACTCCGGGTGCGGTGATCTGCGGAAGTTACTCCTTGAGCATAGCCCTCCCGCGCTCGGGTTTCGAGTGATTCGCGTGGCCTGCGCTGCGGATCATTCACTTTCCGGGCGGAGAGACGTGGTGATGGCTTTGGTAACATGGCGCACCGCAACGTGCCTGCGGCATCTGCAGTGTCGCGACAGCGCCGGAATGCTGGCATCAATTAATACAAAAAATTCACAAGATCATCAGGAGGAACACATGCTCATCCGCTCGCTCATGCTCGGCATAACCCTCATCAGCAGCACTGCCGCCGCGTCTGCCGCTGATTACCCCACCCGCCCTGTGCGCGTGATCATCGGCTTCGGTCCCGGTGCGCCGGATACGGTGTCGCGGCTGGTGATGACGCAGGTCTCGGCCCAAGTCGGGCAGCAGTTCATCGTCGACAACCGCCCCGGCGCCAACGGCATCATCGCCGCCGATCTGGTGCGCCAGGCCGCGCCCGACGGCCACACCATCCTGCTGACCTCGGCTTCGTTTGCGACGAACCCCTTTACCCAGACAAAACTCCCCTTCGACGTGCGCCGTGATTTCACGCCGATCACTAATGTCGCCGCGGGCGGCGGTTATTTCCTCGTGGTGCATCCGAAGGTGCCGGTGAATTCGGTCAAGGAGCTGATCGCACTGGGCAAGAATCCCGCGAGCAAGTTGTCCTTCGGTTCGGCTGGCCTCGGCAACACGCTGCATCTGGCGGGCGAGCTGTTCAACGCGCGCACCGGCACGCGCATGGTGCATGTGCCGTACAAGGGCGCGGGCCCGGCGATCGCCGCGGTGGTCGGCGGCGAGATCCAGGTGATGTTCGTCACCACGCCGCTGGGCCTGCCGCACATAGAGGCCGGCCGCCTGCGCGCGCTGGCCTACACCGGTGCCAAACGCGCGTCCTTCAAACCCGAGGTGCCGACGATTGCCGAGGCCGGCGCCCCGGGTGTCACCCTCGACAACATGAGCTGGTACGGCGTGTTCGGCCCGGCGAAGCTGCCGGCGAAGATCACCGCCAAAATCCAGTCGGAGATCGCGGCCGCGGTCAAAACCCCGCAGGTCGCCGAACGCGTGCAGGGGCTGCGCCTGACGCCGGTGGGTGATACGCCGCAGGAATTCACCGCATTTTTTGCGGGCGAGTTGAAGCGGTTTGCGGAAATTGTGAAGGCGACGGGGTATAAGCCCGAGTGATGAGTGATGAGAGAACGTCAAACCCCGGGATTTTTGTAGGGCGGGAGGAGTGAAACGCCACCCAAGGTGACTTCCTTCGGGGCGCCACCCAAGGTGACTTCCTCCGGGGCGCCACCCAAGGTGACTTCCTCCGGGGCGTATCCCGCCGTATGGGGAGTGATCACAGAAGGCGGGATCCGCGTTGCTCCTCCCGCCCTACGGGCTGGTGATTCGGTGATTGAGTGTCGGATGACGCCCTGCGGGCTTATCCGACCTACGTTAAAAATTGGTGATCGGCGCAGAACTTTCTTGAACGTTACGCTGCGATCTGTCGAGCCCTTCGGCAGTTCATGAAAACATGGCGAAATTTCCGCTGTTTTTCGACATATCAAGTTATCTTGGCCATGTCTGCCCGCAAAAATAACATATAACTATTTGTTTTAAATAATAAAATTATATATTGGATGTAATTGGGTGTATCATTGGTTGAATGATTCGCTCCGACACTATCAAGATCACCCCGGAGATCCTGCAAGTGATTGCCAGGATCGACGAGTTCAAAGGCGCATGGCGCGCCTTGGGAGTGCTTGCGCCTGAACGGCTGTCGGCCCTGCGCCGCGTGGCGACCATCGAGAGCGTCGGCTCATCCACCCGGATCGAAGGCAGCAAGCTGTCTGACCGCGAAGTCGAACGCCTGCTGTCGAACCTGCGGCTGCAATCATTCACCACCCGCGATGAACAGGAGGTGGCCGGCTACGCTGAAGTTATGGATCTGGTATTTGAATCCTGGCAGGACATCCCCTTCAACGAAAACCATATCAAGCAACTGCATCAGCATCTGCTCCGCCACAGCGACAAGGACACGCGGCATCGCGGCCACTACAAGACCGCTGCCAACCATGTAGTCGCCTTTGATGAAAACGGCGCGCAGCTTGGCGTTGTGTTCCAGACGGCTACGCCGTTCGATACGCCGCGCCTGATGACCGAACTGGTCGATTGGGTGCAGAAGGAGCGCAGCCTGGCACGATTGCATCCGCTGCTGGTGATCGCGTTGTGTATCGTGGTGTTTCTGGCCATCCACCCGTTCCAGGATGGTAACGGCCGCTTGTCGCGGGTACTCACGACATTGCTGCTGTTACAGGCGGGTTACGGCTATGTGGCTTACAGTTCGCTGGAGAGCGTGGTCGAGCAAAACAAAGAGGCCTACTACCTCGCACTGCGGCAGACGCAGGGAACAATCCGCGACGAGGCCTCTGACTGGCAGCCATGGCTTGCGTTTTTCCTGCGCGCACTGGATGAGCAGGTTGCGCGGCTGGAGAAAAAAATTGAGCGCGAAAAGCTGGTGCTGGCAGTGTTGCCGGAATTGTCGCTGGCCATCGTCGAGTTTGCCCGGGAGCACGGGCGAATCACCATTGGCGAAACCATCAGGCTGACAGGTGCCAGCCGCAATACACTCAAGCAGCATTTTCGTGCACTGGTCGAACGCGGCCAATTGAACCAGCACGGCAAAGGCCGCGGCGTGTGGTACGGGTTGCGTTAGAACCCATCTCCAAAACGCCAGCGCTTGTCAGGTTTTTCAGGCGTGTTCCAGTCACGCCGGCGCGCTAAACAGCAGCTCGACGTAATTGCGCTAGAGCCGCAGTTGTTCGGTCACCAGCTTGGGTTCGTTCATGGCCTTGCCGGTGCCAAACGCGCGTCCTTCAAACCCGAGGTGCCGACGATTGCCGAGGCCGGCGCGCCGGGTGTCACCCTCGACAACATGAGTTGGTATGGCGTTTTCGGCCCGGCGAAACTGCCGGCGAAGATCACCGCCAAATTGAACACGGAATTCGCCGCCGCGCTGAAAGTGCCGCAGGTGGTGGAACGCATCGAAGGCCTGCGATTGACGCCGGCGGGTGATACGCCGAAGGAGTTCGCGGCGTTCATGGAGGCTGAGTTGAAGCGCTTTGCGGAGATGATCAAGTTGGCGGGGTATCAGCCGGAGTGATTAGTGATTAGGTGATGGGCGCGGAAGGCGGGATGCTCCCGCCCTACGCACTGCGCACTACGCACTACGCCCTACGCACTACGCACTGCTTCGCCCCAAGTGTTTTCCTCACCCTAACCCTGCTCCGCTTCAAGTGTGCCCTTGTCTCCCCACCAAGCGGTGGGGAGGGGGGATAAAAGCCTCGACGGGATAGTGATTGGGTGATTGGCGCGGAAGGCGGGATGCTCCCGCCCTACGCACTACGCACTGCGCACTGCGCACTACGCACTACGCCCTACGCACTACGCACTGCTTCGCCCCAAGTGTTTCCCTCACCCTAACCCTGCTCCGCTTCAAGTGTGCCCTTGTCTCCCCACCAAGCGGTGGGGAGAGGGGATAAAAGCCTCGACGGGATAGTGATTGGGTGATTGGCGCGGAAGGCGGGATCCTCCCGCCCTACGCACTCACCCTAGCCCTCTCTCCTTAAAAACGGGGAGAGGGGATAGAAGCGTTGCGGAGATGGTGAAGTTGGCGGGGTATGTGCCGGAGTGATTGGGTGATTGGCGCGGAAGGCGGGATGCTCCCGCCCTACGCACTTCGCACTTCGCACTACGCCCTACGCACTGCGCACTGGTCCCCTCTCCCCAAGCATCCCCCTGAAAGTTTTCGGGGGGCGGAAAAATAAGTATCTGTTTTTATTGAAAAAATTTTCGCTGCCGCACGGATCTGTCGACCGCTTCGACATATCGTTGGAATGTGTCGAAAAAAACCGGAAATTTCGACAGGTCGGTGCGCGTTGGGCATGCCGGACGGCACGCTGCCGCAGATGCGGCCCTGAACCGCGAAGTCCCGCTGTGCTTCCGGCTACACTTCAGGCAGTAGCGCCGGCCTAAGCCGGGGTGCAACCGGCACAGGCGCTGTGCCAAACCCTGCCCTTTTTTACAGGTGATTCATGAGCAACCAGGATTTGCACTACCTCTCGATTGCTGACGCCGCGCGGCTGATTCATTGCGGAAAACTATCTCCGGTTGAACTGACGCAGGCGCTGCTCGACCGCATCAGCCGGCTGGATAACCGCGTGCAGGCTTTCATCACGCTGTTGCCGGAGCGCGCGCTCGCCGCCGCGCGCCAGGCCGAGCAGGAAATCCGGCGCGGAGAGTATCGCGGCCCCTTGCACGGCGTCCCCTTCGGTCTGAAGGATATTTATGACACCGCTGGCATCCTCACCTCGGGCGGTTCGGCGGTCTGCGCGGACAACGTGCCGGCGCAGGATGCGACCGCCAACCGCAAACTGCTGGAGGCCGGCGGCGTACTGTTGGGCAAGTTGCAGACGCATGAGTTCGCGCATGGCGGCCCTTCCTTTGATCTGCCCTGGCCACCCGCGCGCAATCCCTGGGATCTGTCGCGTTTCACCGGCGGTTCGTCGAGCGGTTCCGGTGCGGCGCTGGCTGCGGGCTTCATGCCGGCGGCGCTGGGTTCGGATACCGGCGGGTCGATCCGCGGGCCTGCGTCGTTTTGCGGGATCACCGGCCTGATGCCGACTTATGGCCTGGTCAGCCGTGCCGGTGTGATCCCCAATTCCTTCACCTTCGATCATTGCGGCCCGATGGCGCGCAGCGCCGAGGACTGCGCGATCCTGCTGCAGACCATTGCCGGCTACGACGCTGCGGACCCGGGCAGCATCGGCCACGAGATTCCGGATTACCGCAGCCGCCTCGGCGAGGCGGTGAAAGGGCTGCGCGTCGGTGTGCTGCGTCATTACTGGGAAGAAGATATCCCCGCGCATCCGGAGCATGCCCGCGCGCTCGAAGAAGCAGTCAAGGTATTCGAGGCACTCGGCGCCAGCATCGCCACCTGCCGTGTCCGTCCGGTGCAGGAGGGTTTCGACATCAAGGTGGTGATCGCGGAGAGCGAGATCTTTTCAATCCACCAGCAGAACCTGATCCGCTGCCCGGAAAAATTTGGCCGTGATTTCCTCGGCCGCGCACTGCCGGCCTGTGTGTTCCAGTCCGTTGATTATGTGCAGGCGCTGCGCGAGCACCGCCGCTATCTCGCGGAGCTGCGCCCGGTGTTCGCGCAGTTCGATGTGTTGCTGGCGAGCGGCTTCGGTCCAGCGCCGCGCTTCGAGGATTACCGCACGGAAAATTTCTGGCTGAAGAGCAATGTCTGCACGCCGTCAAATACCGGCCGCACGCCGGCGCTGGCGCTGCCCTGCGGTCAGAGCAGTGACGGATTGCCGCTGGGCATGCAGTTGATCGGCCGGCCAGGTGATGACGCGCGCGTGCTGCAGGCAGGTCACGCTTACCAGCAGGCCACCGACTGGCATCTGCGCCGTGCGCCGCTGGCCGCTGGCGAGGCGTTGCCCGCGCCCGACCTGCAGGCGAACGAGCCGAGGCCGTCAGCGCTGAGCGCGGCCATGCAATCCCATGTCGAACAGATGGCACTGCAGGCGGGCCTCAGGCTCGATGAGCGGCAGATGATGATCCTGATGGAAACGGCGCCGCATGCGCTGGCGATGGCCGCCCGCATGCGCAAGCCGCGCGACCGCATGGAGCAGCCGTCGCTGGTGTTCCGCTTCGATTAAGGTACGGCGGTTCTCTCAGCGGCCGGACAGCACGGCCTCGGCCCAAGCCGCGTCGCGGCAGAGGCCAATGTCGTTGCCGCAGGCGGCGATCAGTTGCACGCCGACCGGCAGACCGGCCTGCCCGAGGCCGCAGGGCAGCGTCATGCACGGCATCTGCAGCAGGGTCCACATCAGGCCGAAGGTCGGCTCGCCGGTGCCGGCAATGTCTGGCGCTTCGCTGGGCGCGCTCGGCGCCATCAGCAGTTCATATCCGGACATGGCGTCTTCCATCCAGTGCTGGCAGCGTTTCATCAGCGCAACGGCAGCCTCGTAGTCCTGACGCGTCACCCGCCCGCCGGCGGCGATGCGACTGGTCAGGCTGGCAGAGATTTTTTCTGGGTGACGCACGCGTTCGTGGGTGAGCGCACGGAAAAACTCATACGAGCTCAGGCGTATCTGCACCTCGTTCAGTTCGGCGAACTCCGGGGGCAGGTCGATTTCGCTCACCGTTGCGCCAGCCTTGCGCAACCGCTCGGCACATTGCAGCAGGGACTGTTGCACTGACGGCGAGGCCTCGCTCCACCAGGGTGTCTTGCACAGGCCGATGCGCGGCCCCTTGCCGCTTTTTAAAGAGGCCCGGCCGACGGGCAAGCCGGACAGCAGCGCAGCGAGCATGCCGGCATCGGTGACACTGCGCGACAGGATGCCGATGGTGTCGAGGGATTCCGCGAGAAACTTCATGCCCGCGCGATTGATCAGACCAAAGCCCGGCTTGTAGCCGACGACGCCGCAGTACGCAGCAGGCCGGATGACCGAGGATGAAGTCTGCGTGCCCAGCGCCAGCGGCACCATGAAATCCGCCACCGCGGCGGCGGAGCCGCTCGACGAGCCGCCGGGCGTTTGCGTGAGGCGATGCGGATTGCGCGTCTTGTTGGGGTGACGCGTCGCGAATTCGGTCGATACGGTCTTGCCGAGGATCACGCCGCCCAGTTCGCGGATCTGCGCGACGCAGGCGGCGTCGGCTACGGGACGGTGGCCCTGATAGATCGGTGAGCCGTAAGCGGTCGGCAGGTCGCAGGTGTCGATGACATCCTTGATGCCGATCGGTATGCCGTGGAGCCATGAGCGCGGCGGCTCGCGGTCGAGGGCCCGCGCCTGTGCCAGCGCCAATTCGGGATCAACGAACGCCCAGGCCTGGACCGCGCCTTCGCGCAGCGCTATGCGCTCGAGGCAGGCAGACACCAGGGCTTCTGACGTCAGTGTGCCGGCGTGAATCGCGCTGCTGGCCTCTGCGGCAGAGAGCAAGAGGTGTCCGGCTTGCGGTGGAATCAGGTCTGATGCTCCGGGCATTTGGAAGGTCGTCCGTATTGGGTTTATTCGCCCGTGATGTTTGCGGTCTTGATGACCTTGGCCCACTTCTCCTGCTCAGAGGCCATCAATTTGGAGAATTCCGCGGTCGACATCTTGTTGACATCAACACCCTGATCATTCAGGCGCTTGACGGTATCTGCGGTTTCTATGGCCGCGCCGATGCCGCCGTGCATCGCGGCGATGATCGCCGGCGGCATGGCCTTGGGCGCAAACACACCAAACCAGATCTGCGACTGATAACCGGGAACGCCGGATTCGCTGATCGTCGGCAGGCCGGGCAATGCGGGATTGGGCTTGGGGCCGCCCACGGCAATGGCTTTCAGCCGCTTGGCACGGACTTGGCCGATGACCGTCGGGATCGAGCCGATCTGCAGTTGTGTGTGACCGGCCGCGGTATCGGCGATGGCGGGACCGCCGCCCTTGAACGGCACATGGGTCAGGTTCACGCCGGCCATCAGCTTGAACAGTTCGGTATTCATGTGCGGGAAACCGCCGACGCCCGAGGATGAATAAAGCAGTTCACCGGGCCGCTTCTTCGCCATCGCGATCAGGTCCTTGACCGAATTCACCGGCAGGTACGGATTGACGACCAGCGCGCTGTCGGAGAATCCGATCATGGCAACCGAGGCAAACGAGTTGACGAAATCAACGTTGGAACCCTTGTTGATGAGAAAGCCGTAGCCGGTTGAAGTCAGCAGGAAAGTGGAGCCGTCCGGTGGCTGTTGCGCGGTGAACTGCATGCCGACGATTGCGCCGGCGCCCGCGCGGTTTTCGACGAGGAACTGCTGGCCCAGGCGCTTGGTGAGGTCGGCCGCGAGTATGCGCGCGACAATGTCGGTGCTGCCCCCGGGTGCCCAGGGCACAATCAGCCGGACCGGACGTTCGGGCCATGCCGCGTCCGCGCCCGTCGGGAAAAACACCGCTGTCGCCGCAACCAGCACGCCTGCCAACAAACCGCTCTGCGCAAATTTTTTCATGGGATCTCCAGTTTTTCAGGGTTTCACTGGTTCACCGGTGTATCCCGGCGAACCTTTCGAACCTGCCTCCTCGTTGCAAGAATCAGACCTGCCGGACCTTGTTGCTTTGGTGATTTTGTAATGGCCTTTTTTTCGTGCCGGCTCAGGCCTGCAGGACGGGATGCTGCGCTGTCCATGCAGCTTCAGTTTCATAGGCCGCACCAACCCGGTACACCGTCGCCTCATTATAGGGCGCTCCGACGATCTGGATGCCGAGGGGCAAGCCCTCCTTGCTGAAGCCGGCCGGCACCGCGATCGCCGGACTGCCGGTGACATTGAACGGCGCGCGCGCCTGCCGGCTGTAGATGAACTCGCAGGCTTCCTGGTCATCGATGCGGCAGGCCGGGTCGTGCGCGCTCGCCGTGACGATGACGTCAACGTCGGCAAACAGTGCGTGGAAATCCGCGGTGAATTTCGTGCGCATCCGCAGCGCATTGATGTAATCGCTGGCGCTGTACATCGCGCCATAGAGGAAGCGCTGGCGCGTGATGTCGCCGTAGTCCTGCGGCCGTTCGCGCAGCCATTTCTGGTGGATGGCGTACGACTCGGAGCCCATGATGATGCGGTTGCAGGCCTGGAACTGGCTCAGGGGAAGAGTTTTCACTTCAGTGACTTGCGCGCCGAGATTCTGCATGACCTTGATCGCGTCATCGACTGCCGCGCCCATTTGCGGATCGGCCTTGATGTCATCGTGGTAGAAGTGCTTCAGCCATCCGATGCGCACTCCCTGCAGGCCTTTTTTCAGCAGCGCGGTGTAGTCCGTTCCGGGTCTTGCCACGCTACCCGGATCCAGACCGTCGTGGCCCGCCAGCACATTGAGCACGGTGGCGTTGTCCTGCACGGTTCGCGTCAGCGGACCGACGTGGTCGAGCGAGAAGGCCAGCGGAAATACGCCGCGGCGGCTGACCAGGCCGTAGGTGGGTTTGATGCCGGTGACGCCGCACATGGTCGACGGATTGCGCACCGAACCACCGGTATCGGTACCGATGGCGAAGGGCACGAAACCCGCCGCAGTCGCGACGCCGGCCCCGCTGGACGACCCGCCGCAGAAATAGTCGCGGTTCCAGGGATTGCGTGCCGGCGGCCACGGCAGGTCAAAACAGGGACCGCCGATGGCGAATTCGTGGGTCGAGAGCTTGCCCATGAAGACGCCGCCCGCGGCACGCAGTTTCTGGGTGACGAACGCATCCGCTGTCGCGATGTTGTCCTTCAGGATGGCCGAGTGCGCGGTGGTCGGCAGCCCCGCGTAGTCGATGATGTCCTTCAGGCCGTAGGGCACGCCGTGCAGCGGCCCGCGCCAGTTCCCGGCGATGATTTCCGCCTCGGCGCGTTGGGCGTCCTTGAGTGCGATGTCCGGAGTGAAGCGCAGGAACGCGTTCAGCCGGCCGTCGTAACGTTCCACCCGGGCGATCAGCGCCTGCGTCCATTCGACGGGAGACAGCTTCTTGCCGCGAATCAACGCCGAGGCTTCGGCAATCGACAGGTAGGCAAGATCACTCACAGCATTTGCCCCGTCGCCGGCAAGCGAAAGACCAGCGCAGGCTCGTCGGACGGCAACAGTCCGGAGGTATCCAGCGCGCTGCGCCGCGTGTTCGCAACGTGCGCAGCGTTCAACAACTTCACCAGATCAGCCTCGGACAGTTTGTTCAGCCCGAGTTGCCCGGCCAGCCTGCGTGCTTCCAATGCATCTTCTGCGGACAGTTTATCCATGAACCTGCCTTTAACCTTTCCCGGGACAGTCTGCTGCCGGTGTTCCGGCGCAGTCAATGACAGGGCAAGAATACTCTGCCGCGTCCCGGCTGGTTGATGGCTTCGCGCATATTGGACTCAAACCGCTTTTCCAGTCACGGCAGGGAACCATCCCTGCCAAGCGTGTCCAGGCGGCTGCTGCAAGACGTCGCAAAACTGCTGCTGTGACAAAGCTGACGTCCGGCAATGCGGCGCCGGAAGTCATCGACGGCCATGACAAAAACGGCAAGCATCCGAAGGGCGGGAGTATCCCGCCTTTCACGATCACCCCATGCGGCGGGATACTCCCGCCCTTCGGGGGCTACGCTCAAGTATCCCCCACTGAAATCCTCTCGGAGCCTTGCTGATCGCGCCTGGGCGGTGCGCTTGGCTTTCATCGCATTCCTTTCGCTATCGACTTTTTCCAAAAACAGGGCAGCCTCGCCAGAGGCATGGCTTTGGCATTATTTATTCAACTTTCAATAATTCACGGAAGCGCTGCACGCGGATTGGGGACGACATACAAAAACTTGTATTAATAGCGCGAGTGCCGCTTTTTGAGAGCAGCCAGACAAACGATTTCGTCTTTTTTTTCCGGGTTGACAAGCGGTGTTACCATAGTGACACCTTATCCCCGTTCACTCTGCGTGAGACTCATATGACTGCCTCCACCACTCTCAAGCTGCCGGAAAAACTCAAAGCCCGCGTCGCACGCATCGCCAAAGAGTCGGGCCGCTCACCGCACGGCGTGATGGTCGAAGCCATTGAGCGCGAGGTCGATCGTGCCGAGCGTTATCGCCGGTTCGTCAAGGATGCGCTGGCTGCCGACAAGGCCATCGACGCCGGTGCCGCCGTTTACAGCGCTAAAGACGTCCACAGCTGGATGGATCGCCTCGCGCGTGACGGCAAGGCCGAACGACCGAAGCCTTGGCACAAATAATCTATTCAGCTCATGCGCTGGATGACCTTGAGCGCCTGTTCCAGTTCCTTGCCGAGCACGACCCGCAAATTGCAGGGGACGCGGCTGTTGCAATACGCAGTGCCGTGGAAATGCTGACATCGCATCCGCTGGCAGGCCGGCGGGTTGAAGGCGAACTCCGCGAACTGGTGATTTCTTACGGCAAAACTGGTTACGTTGCGCTATACCGTTTCCTTCCAGTAGCAGATCAGGTGCGCATGTTGTCCTTTCGGCACCAGCGGGAACTTGATTTTCCGGACTGAGCTTGGCAGCGATGCGATTTGCGACAAACCATAACCATTTTTGAGCAGCTTTTTTTGATCAATCAGGGAGTTTCAGCATGAACGGAAAAATCCGCCGCGTAGTCACCGGCCACGACAATAACGGCAAGGCCATCGTCATCGAAGACGGCTTCGCCCCCGCGGTGCGCAGCAACCCGCTGCGCCCGGGGCATATCTCCGTGGACATGTGGAAAACCGGCGTCGCACCGCACATCCTGCACGCCACCGAACCCGATCCGACCAGCGGTCCGAAGCAGATTCATCCGCTACCCGGCGGCACGGTGTTCCGTATCAGCGAGATCGCACCCGAGACCGAGGCGATCCGCAACATTTCGCCGGAGCAATCGAAAGCAGTGTTCGAAGCGATGGGTAACAAGAACGCCACCACCGCCGGCTCGGCAAAAGGCCGCCACCCGTTCATGCACCGCACCCAGACCGTCGATTACGCGGTGGTGTTGAAGGGCGAAGTCACCATGCTGCTCGACGACCAGGATGTCGTGCTGACGGAAGGCGATGTGGTGATCCAGCGCGGCACCAATCACGCCTGGAGCAACCGCTCCGACAAACCGGTACTGATGTTGTATGTGCTGATCGACGGCAAGTTTGATGAGGCGTTAAAAGGGCATTTCGGTTCCGGCGGCCACTGATCGATCACACCACGACAAGATCCTTCCGGAGGAGTCATGAAAACCATTACCCAGATTACCCAGATTACCCAGATTACCCAGATCACTCAGGTCACTCAGGCCACCCAGGCCACCCAGGTCATTTTTGCAGCCGCATCGCTGTTGGCTGCCTCAACGTTTGCCATTGCATCCGAAAACTATCCAACCCGTCCGGTGCGCATCATTGTGCCCTTCGCGCCCGGCGGCTTTGTCGATTTCACGGCGCGCCTGATTGCGCCGCCCCTGGCGCAGGTGATGAACCAGCAGTTTGTCGTTGATAACCGCCCGGGCGCCGGAGGCATAGTCGGGGCCGAGTTCGCGGCGCGCGCAACACCCGATGGTTACACGCTGGTCATCGGCAGCGCGGGCACGCATTCGGTGAACCAGAGTCTTTATCCGAAACTGCCCTACAACGTGTTGCGCGATTTCCATCCTGTCGCCCGGCTTGCTGATGCCCCGAGCATTCTGGCCGCGCACCCGTCGATGCCGGTCAAAACCGTGAAAGACCTGATCGGTCTGGCGCGGCAACGCCCGGGGCAGATCAATTACGCCTCCGCCGGCGCGGGCACTTCAACACATCTCGCTGCGGTGCTGTTTGAAAGCATCGCCGGCGTGAAGATGACGCACATCGCCTTCAAGGGCGGCGGCCCGGCCGTGGTGTCGGTGCTGTCGGGTGAAACACCGGTGACGTTTGCGACGGCGGCGTCCGTCACGCCGCACATCAGTTCGGGGCGCCTGCGCGCCATCGCGGTGACTTCGGGCCAGCGCTCTGCGGTGCTGCCGGAACTGCCGACGATCGCCGAGGGCGGATTGAAGGGTTATGAAATGCTCAACTGGCTGGGCCTGTTTGCGCCGGCCAATACCCCCAGGAGCATTGTCGACCGGCTGAGCCGTGAAGCGCAGAAGGTTGTGGCACAAGCGGAGGTGGTGAAACGTTTCAATGCCCAGGGTGCGGAACCCTCCCCCCTGGCTTCGGAAGAGTTTGCGGCGTTCGTCAAAAGCGAAATCGCCAAGTGGGCGAAAATCGTCGCCGCGACCGGCATGAAGCCGGACTGAGTTCGCCGGTCAGTCTGCGCATATAACAAGGGCACGCCGCAGCGTGCCCTTGGTTGTGACTGCCGGATCAGGCGTTTTTCAGATCCGGCGTTTCATATCCGACATTCCTCCGAGCCGCAGCCCAGATCCCGATCCGATTCAGCCAGCAGGCGGTCGAAGGTTTCCGGCGTGCGGATCATTTTTCCGACGACGGCCGGCGAATGCGCCTGCAGCCACTGGCTGTGTGTCGGGTGGTCACCGCCGGCCACGATAAAAATCAGGTTCTCCGGTTTCTGCGCAATCGGCCACGGGTCGAGCTTGAGGCTGTCCCGCGCCGCCGGACTGGGATCGATTTCGATCCAGGCGACACCGCCGGCGCGTTTGATGTCTTTCATCGGGATTTTTGAGTGTTCCCACAGGAAATCCTGCAGCTTCTTCGGTGTCCAGCCGAGTTTGGCCATCATGCCGGCGACCACCGGTGAAATCATCATCGCGCCCGGCGTGCCGGTTTCCCAGCCCGCCAGCGCGGCGAAATTTGGTGTACGCATGAAGTCGGCCATGCGATACAGGCCCTGGGTGACGTCTTCTTCCGGTGTTTCTTTTTTGGCGCCGCGGCGGCGGATGTTGGTGACGCCACTCGCAAAATACACCGACACCGAGTTGGTGCCGCGTTCAAAGCCGTGGCGCCGCGTGCCGTGGGGTTCCCAGCCTTCGGGCAGGCTGGCTTCATCTTCGGCAAAAACCGCGTTGGTGTAACGCATCGCGCCGTAAATCGCCATCGTGCCGATTCCCGGCAACGCGCCGCCGACGTTCTGCTGCATCAGGCGCAGCGCGCGGCCGATGCTGGCGCCAGCGGGACGTTGCGGATCGGGGCCAAGACAGCCGAATCCGGAATTGAGCCGGATGTCTTTGGCGATCGGACCATTAACGATGACCACCGGGAACGGGCCGCCGGAAGTCGCCTGCAACTGGTCAAACAGCGCTGCCGGTTCGAGGCAGGCTTCCACCGCCGCAATCAGCACCGGCAGGTATTCAGGGCGGCCGCCCGCCATCGCCAGCGCAATGGCGCAGGTCTCGACGGTGGTGACGCCACCGCGCGGCGGAAATTTGCCGAGGCGGTGTGTGCGCGGCAGCGCAGAGCCGCGCAGGATCCAGTCGACACGCTCCTCGGTCGCCGGCCACACCGGCAGACCATCACCCCAGAGGTTGGTCAGCAAGAGGTTGTTGGCCTGCTGCAGAGCGTCCTCGTAACTGCGCCCTTCCACCGATAGCAGGGCCGCGGCTTCCGGGGCGCCCACCTTGAATGTGGATTGCCATTGAGTCAGGCCGTTGTAGAACTCGCGTTTGCGCGCGCTGATCGCGGCCAGGTCGCTGCCCGGCAGGAACATGTCGATGGGAAAGGTCACCATCGCGGCATCCGGCGCCAGGCCGACACCAGACACCGCATTTTTCATCACACCGACAAAATCCGTACGCGTCAGTGTGACGGTGGGGATTCCCAGGGCTTCAATTTGCGCGGCAGCACGGCCGCAGGCAGTGGCGCAGGATCCTCAGGCGGCGTTGCCGACAATGACGGCGTCGACCCCGCTTTCCTTGACCTGCCTGATGGTGTCCTCGGTCGGGATCAACACATTGCCCTGCGGGTAGGCGTCGATCGGCAGCAGTTCCGCCGTCGGGAAATCCGCCTTGATCAGGTCACGCAGCAGCGGCAGCATGCGGAACGCCTGCCATTGTTCATTGGTGACAAAACCGATGCGTTTGCCGTCGAGCGTGTCGATGCGCGGCGCAAAAGGCACGCTGACTTCCAGTGGCCCGCAGGGGTCGTAGAAATTGATGGTGGTCATTAGAGACTCCTCCAGGACGAGTTCAGGACGCGTGGAACCAGGCTTTTTTTGGCAATCATTCTGGCTATCATCGTATAACAAGGCCGCCGCCGCTGCACGTGCGGCTCCATAATACGAACAGCCATCATTGCGGTGGAACTTGCACCGGGGTGACGACCTCTTCAGCCCAAACCGATTTTTATGGCTGCGGCAGCGACGGGTTTTGCCCAGCCAGGCATATACGGCAAATCCTGCGGATTGAGTATGTGGCCGCGCTCCATATGCAGCACCAGCGCCGGCACCGGCGTTTTGCCTGAAGCTGGATCGGCCTCGGCGCTGTTGTCGTAGACCCGAAGCGCAGCCAGTACCGGCAGCATCTGGATCAGATTCAAACGGCTGTGCTCGAAGCGCCGACGAATTGTCTGCTCCGGAATGTCATGCCCGCCGCGTGCAACGCGGGCCTTTACCCGTGCGATGTGCAGTTCCGGTGTTGCAAGCCCCGCATACCAGACATGCACGGCAATCCCCTGGCGCGCCGCATCGATCAGCAAGCGCGGGATGGTAGATGCGCCCAGCGTGGCTTCAAGTGCAAAATCGAGACCACCGGCAATCGCGCGCTCAAGCAAATCCCGACCACGATGCCAAGCTGCGCTATTGGCCTGCGTCTGATCAAGTCCGGGATTGGCGGCTTTTAACGCGCGCGCCGCCTCATCGGGGTTGTAATAATCAGTACCGTTATTACGGAATGCCGCGCCAGCGATGCTGCTTTTACCCGCGCCGTCGACGCCGGCTAACACGTAAATACTCGGCAAGTGCTTCGTCCCGCCCGGTATTGATCAGCGCTGCTTGCGCGTGGCTTTGACTGCCGCACGACCCATCTCGGCGCTCGTGGCATTAAAGGCTGCGGCCATGGCTTTGCGCGCCGCAGGCGTTTGCATGCGCGCCAGCAGCACATCGTATTCAGCGGCAAGATCGTTCAGAACAGGTGCGCGATCCTTGGTCAGCGCCACGAATTCTTCATAGGCCATCAACACGGCCTTGGGCGTTTCGTGCCGGGTAATGGCGACGGCTCCGCCACGCATCACCTGCTCCAGCACAGTGGCCAGCCCGTTCTTGAGTTGAGTCGCAGCAACGGCAGGAACATCGACGAGTTTGCCGTGGCTATTGCGGTAGGTCAGCGTCGACATGGAATGCCCCAGTGGTTGTTTGGCACATTATGGCTAAAATAGCCATTTTAGACGATTAGTACGACATCGCTGACGCCTGCCAAGGGGGGTGTCGATATATCTATTTGATTTTATTGATATTTTAGAATCCGTAGAGCTTGGCTGGATTCTTGACCAGGATCTGCTCCCGCAGCGCGCCCTGGAGGAAGTCCCCTTGGGGGGCCTCGCTCCCCGCCCACTCATTCAGCAGATCGAGCAACGCTGCGTCATCTGGATAATTGCTCTTCAGGGAAGGATGCGGCCAGTTGGTCGCATACAGCATGCGTTCGGGTGCGGCGCGGATCAGTTCTTTCGCCGTATTGCCGGCATCGGCGTAATTCGGTGCGCCGGTTTTTGAGCCGTGGTACGGCGCCGAGAGTTTGACCCAGCAGCGTCCGCTGTCGACCAGGCTGCGCATCACCTTCCACGCCGGATCGTCCGCCGCAATCGGCTGGGTAAAGCGCCCGATGTGGTCGATGACCATGTCGCAGGGCAAGGCCTTGAGCAAGGCTTCGCGCCCGGCCAGTTCGCGACCGTCGACCTGTATCTGCACATGCCAGCCATGAGGCGCCACGCGCGCGGCCATTTCTTTCAGCGTGTCCCAACTCACGCCGCCGCCGGGCAGCAGGTGATAACGAATTCCGCGGATGCCGGCAGCGGTGAGGCGCGCGATTTCAGCGTCGCTGTCTTCCGGCAGCACGATTGCTACGCCACGCGTCTGGTGGGTGTCGTCGGCGAGCGCTTTCATCGCTTCCAGCGTGCAGCGGTTGTCGTTGCCGTACGCCGCAGGCTGGACGATCACGGTGCGGGTGATGCCGAGGCGTGCGCGCAGTTTGCGGTATTCAGCGGTATTGCCGGGAATCGCCGGCAGGTTGGTGCCAGGTAACACGGTGTATCCCGGCTCGAAAATGTGCATGTGCGTGTCGCAGGTGCCGACGGGGGATGGCAGCTTGGGTTTGGTGTCGATCATGGAATGGCTGATGAGTTATGGGTGATGGGTAACTGGTAATTGGTAATTGGTAATTGGTAATTGGTAATTCGGCGCGGAAGGCGGGATGCTCCCGCCCTACGGATGCCGTGGTAGGGCGGGAGTATCCCGCCGGTCGCGCGAATCAAATCTCCGGATCATCGCGTCCGATGGCCGTGCCGGAATCGGCCACCTGTGATGCATGCTCCGCAATCTGCAGCGGCATGCCCAGCGACTCGGCGAGTTCGAGCACCAGGTGCAGGTCCTTGCGCATATTGGGCAGCGGCGCATCCGGCGGCGTGGCCTCTAGCATGCCTTTCCAGCGTGGCCCGAGGTCATGCCACACCTGCAGCACGGTACTGTTGGCGAGGCCCTGCTTCAATACATTTTTCATGATTTCCGGTGTGACGCCCCCGGCCACACCCAGCGCCAGACCTTCGAGCAGCGCCATCACATTGACGCTGAACACCAGCTGGTGCGCGAGCTTCGCCGCCTGACCGCTGCCGACGGCCCCCGTGTGGGTGATGTCGCGCGCAAATACGCGGAATACCGGCAACACGCGTCCCAGCGTAGCAGGCGTGCCTCCAACCATCAGGCTCAGCCTGCCCTCCTTCGCGGCGAGGATGCCGCCGGAAATCGGCATGTCCAGCGTGTCGCCGCCCTTGGCAGCGATTTTCATCGCGACGCGCTGCACGGGTTCCGGGCCCAGTGTGCTGCCAATGGCCAGAATCGCGCCGCGCTGGAAGGTATCGAGGATACCGTTCTCGCCGGAGACGATGGCATCGGTCTGCGCGGCGTCCGATACCAGGCTGATGATCAGGTCGCTTTGCTCTGCTACGGCCGCAGGTGAGGCGCAGGCCTGCGCGCCGATCGCCGCAAGCTCCTGCATCGGTTCGCGGCGCACGTCATATACCGCTGTGCGGTAGCGCGCTTTCAGCAGCAGTTCGCTGATCGGCCGGCCGAGCGCGCCGAGGCCAATGACGCCGACACGCATTGCGGGCGGTTGCATTTATTGCGCCTTGATGCCGGCGTCCTTGATCACCTTGCTGTAGCGGGCAATTTCGCTTTTCAGGTAATCACGGAATTCCGTCGGCGAATTCAGCACCAACTCGACGCCCATGCCGGTGAGTTTGTCCTTGGTCGCCGGCACGTTGAACAGGCGTGCAGTATCGCGCTGGATGCGCGCGACCAGTTCCGGCGGCATGTTGGCGGGTCCGAGCAGGCCGAACCAGGTGGCGATCGCATAGTCCTTGAAGCCCGACTCCGCCACCGTCGGAATCTCCGGCGCCAGCGGTGAACGCGTGCTCCAGGTATTGGCAAGACCGCGCAGCTTGCCGTTGTTCACATGCGGCACAGCGACCGGCAAGTTGCCAAACATGATCGGGATCTGCCCGCCGATGGTGTCGGCCAGGCCGGGGTTTTCGCCCTTGTAAGGCACATGCGTGATCTTGATGCCGAGTTGGGATGCCATCAGTTCACCCGCCATGTGCGGCGAGGAACCGACACCGCCCGAGCCGAAGGTGATTGGCTCCTTGCTCTTTTTGGCCAGCGCCATGAATTCCTTGAAAGTTTTCGGCGGGAACGACGGGTGCACCACCATCAACAGCGGCGTGTAGCCGGTCAGCGTGATCGGCGTGAAATCGCGCATGGTGTCGTACGGCGCCTTGCCGTAGAGCGCCGGCGCGACAGCAAGGCTGGTCTGCGGCGTAATCATCAGCGTGTAGCCGTCAGGCGGCGACTTGGCGACCAGTTCAGCGGCGATCATGCCGCTGGCACCAGCCCGGTTCTCGACCAGCACGGTCTGCTTCCAGTCTGCAGTCAGACTTTGCGCCAGCGTGCGCCCGACGATATCCGTGGCACCACCGGCACCGAAGCCGATGAGTATGCGTACAGGTTTGGACGGGAAAGATTGCGCGACTGCAGTGACAGCAAACGCAGCAAGCGCAGCCCCGACAGCGATATTCTTGACGTTCATATTATTCTCCTCCTGAGATTGCAGGCATTGTGTGGACCGTACCTGTTCCTGTCAATTCCTGGAATGCACCGGATTAAGGAATCCGTGTGCGCACTTTCAAAACCGGCCTTGAGCAGTTGCGTGTTGCGCCAACCCCCCCTATAATTGTCGACAATATGTCAAAAATTGTAAGATTAACGGGTAAGCTTGAGGGCGCACGTCACGGCCACCTTGGAGGTGAGGTACGGAAGCGCATCGAAGAGCTGGTGCTGAACGGTGTTATGCCTGCCGGTGCGCGCATCAACGAGCTGCAGCTTGCCTTGCAACTCAAAGTAAGCCGTGGTCCGGTACGTGAGGCACTGCGCGCACTGGAGAACTCGGGGTTGCTGGTGGCCATTCCCAACCGCGGCGTATTCGTGCGAGAAGTCCGACTCGAAGATGCCCTGGATCTTTACGAAATCCGTTCTGGGCTAGCCCACGTCGCCGGGAAACTGCTGGCACGACGCATCAGCACGCAACAGATCGCAACATTAAAAGCCATCTATGCGCGCATGGAGAAGGCCAGCACAGCTCGTGACATCTCCGCTTATTACTGCGCCAACCTTGCCTTCCATTCCCAAATCATCGAATTCGCCGGCAATCCGCGCCTGACGACCATGAGCGAAGCGGTGCGCAACGAGCTGCAACTTTATCTGCGTGACGCTTTCGTCGGCAGGGCACAGTCGCGAGAATCACAGGCCGAACACCGGAACATCCTCAAGGCCATCATCGATGGTGACGCCGAGGCCGCAGGAGCAGCCTTCGAGGCGCACATCCTGTCTGGGAAGCAGCGCATGCTGGAGTATTTCGGGCTTCGTGGGAATAAAAAGGTGCCGCAGTACGGCTTGGCCCCATGAAGCGCAGTTGGATAACGCTGAATTCTTCCCACAACTGGAGCAAGTGATCGAAATGAGTCTGCTGTTCGAAAAAATCTACGCCTGTAATGCCGTTGCCCCTGTCGCGAATTCGATGGGTGACATCACCGAAACGCTGTCATGGCGTGAAATCGAGGACAAATTCGGATTCCTTGATCAGCTCATGCCGCAGGATGAACCGCACCGCGTCAAGAAAGTTGATCGCGGCCCGGACTGGATCTACCACGCACACCATCGCCCGGCCGGCATGACCGAGGACGGCCAGGAACGCCACCGCCTGATGTGCGAGGCCATCATCCGCAAGGGCGGCCGCATCAGCGTAGACGACCTCGCCCAAATCTGGCTGGAACTGGTTGATCCCGCGAAATTCGGTTACCTGCTCGGTCCGCAGGACCAGGTTATCTATTGGAGCCTGCACGCCGGCATTCCGCCCTCCGAAGTCGGACGCTACGCGACTTACCCCGGATTCCACGGCACTACCAAAATGATCCAGCCGCTGGGGCTGATCAACGCCTGCAACCCCGCGCAGGCCGCACGTGACGCTCTCGACGTGGGACGCATCAAGGACGTGTCTGGACGCACCGGAAATTACGCGCTTGAAGTGGCTGCCGGCATGGCGGCGGGCATCTCGGCGGCAATGATGCCTGGCGCGACCGTCGGCAGTGTAATTGATACGATCATGGCGCAGTTGTCGAACCTGCCGCGGGCCGAGGTACAGAATGGCCTCGACTGGGCCAGGCAACATCGTGACTGGAAAAAACTGCGTGAACTGTTCGACGAACGCTACCACGGTCATCCGCCGTCCAACGCGGTCGAGGTGCTCTCCTCTTCGCTGGGCCTGTTCTACCTCTGCGACGGCGACATCAGGACCGGCCTGCTGTGGTCCGTGAATTTCGGGCGTGATACCGATGACCGCGCCTACGACGTGGCCGGCCTCTCGGCGGCCCTCAACGGTCCAGCTGGAATCCCGCACGAGTGGATAGACACCATCGAACAGCAGTTGCCGGGCGACCCTTACACCGTATCGCGGCGCTCGCTGCAGGACACCGCGCAGGGTCTATATCGCGCCGCCCTCGCCGTAGCCGACGAATCCAATAAACATGCTTCCATGATAGACGCGCTGCGCTGAACGATTACCAAAAAAACGTAAGGAGGAGAAACGCAATGAAAACACTGGTGCTGCTGTTTACGATGCTACTGTCACCTCTGCTTGCGCCGCAGGCTGAGGCGCAGAACTACCCGACCAGGGCCATCCGCTTTCTGGTCGGATTTCCACCTGGCGGCACCAACGACCTCGTGGCGCGAATATTGGCACAGCGGGCGGGCGAACTGCTCGGTCAGCAGGTGGCAGTGGACAACCGCGGTGGAGCCAATACTGCAATCGCAACCGAGATCGCGGCGCGCGCGCTGGCTGACGGGCACACGATTCTGCTCAACTCGGTCGGACATACCACAAACCCCTCGCTGATCAAGCTCAACTTCGACCCGATCCGCGACTTCGCCTTCATCACTCTCGCGGCGCAGTCGGTCAATGTTCTGGTGGTGCATCCGTCGCTACCCGCAAAAAACGTCAAAGAACTGATCGTCCTCTCCAAGCGCCGGCCCGGCGAAATCAATTACGGCTCATCCGGCGTAGGAACCTCCGTACACCTTTCAGGCGAGCTGTTTCAGTTCATGACCGGAGTAAGCTGGGTGCATATCCCATACAAGGGCGGCTCGGCATCGATGCCGGATTTACTCGCCGGCCAACTGCAAATCTATTTCGGAAACTTGCCAACGCTTTATCCGCAGGCCCAACTTGGCAAGCTGCGCGCGCTGGCTACGACCGGCAGCAAAAGAGTTCCGGCGGCACCTGACCTCCCGACGGTTTCAGAGGCGGGTGTGCCGGGCTTCGAGGTGTCGACTTGGTACGGCATTTCGGCTCCAGGCAAGACACCGCGTCCGGTCATAGACCGTCTGCACCAAGTGTTCGTGCAAGCTTTGCAGACGCCAGAAACAAAGGAAAAGCTGGTGAGCGCAGGCGCGGATCCTGTCGGCAATACACCGGAGCAGTACGCTGCCTTCATTCAGAACGAAATCGATAAATGGGCCAAGGTTATCAAGGCGGCAGGCATCAAGGGCGGATGATCAGATACACCGCACCGGATACCGGCGGATCTACCAGGCCAGCGCGTAACCCTCACGCCGCGGATCGGCACCGGCATGGCGCAGGCCCGTTTCCGGATCGACCTTGA
>ENA-ORBV01005371-ORBV01005371.1-microbial-mat-metagenome-genome-assembly--contig:-NODE-5371-length-23669-cov-5.849059_pt1 | contig 23669 bp, 3 predicted proteins | sample MGYA00237777_ERZ505514 | MGnify/ENA primary metagenome ERZ505514 (study PRJEB26160, sample SAMN06269048) | microbial mat metagenome | isolation source: Oligotrophic lake microbial mat | place... | reverse complement strand
TTTCTGGTGCATGCACTGACTAACTGATGCGACACTCACTCATTAATTACTCGCTCAACGCATGGGGGAGAATGCAGTACACCGTTCGCATGCCACAAATGGGCTGGTAAAAATGTCCTTTTGCCACAGACTTACCGGGTCAAAATGGCACAGTGCAGTTGTTTGCTGAGTGGATTCCAACTGGATTCAATCGTACGAGTTCCGTCACGAGGTTTTGTGACCTATTTTGTATGTGCCAAGTCAGACGGGTGTAACAGAGTGAGTACAGTACTGCTGTTTCGAGTATTTGTATCGATATCTGAGCCTGAAAGAAGGCAAGAAAGAATTAATGATTGTTCCCATTACTATCAAGTTTAGTAACCAGTCATTTCACTGGGTCTTTCGTTGACATTTTAATGGTATTGATGGCATTAAGAGTACCAGTCCATCTAGCGGATGAGTCAAGCTTCGATGCCGTTCGAAAATTTGCAAGAGTCATTTTTGGCTGTTTTTTCACCCTTCGGGTTGTCTGGGTCAAGCCCCCTTCTCATGCGTGACGGCTGGCATTTCGTACAACTGAGTGGCACGAGTGTCTTCGAGATAAATGGGACGAAGTTCTTCTTCTTCCTTCCTTCATTATAGCAGCCGCAGCAACTACCACAACAACAAGCTACGCAACTTACTAAACTTGAGCAGGCTCTATAGCTAAGATAGCTAGAGCCACTAGTATGATCCGTTCTCCCTTTCTACTAATATAAGGCCTGAACGCCATTTACAAGATTGCAGGGGATTAGCTACAAAACAAGAATTTATTGAAGCAATCATACAGTCACAGCGTTAGGGTCAATCATCTCATTCTTGTACCCCTACGACCGCAGAAATCCATTTCTTCCTTCCTGCAACCTTTACTATTAATTGACGCAGCCCCTCATTGATTCTTCTGTATACTACAAGTGCCGTCTTCACTAAGTAATACGCCATGAGAGTTCCTGTGGCTCCTCCATCAAAATGGGGCGCCAAAAAGAATAGTCAAGACAACAAACAGGACGCCAATGTCCCTGCTTGGAAAGCCAAATTAAAATCCAAAGCCGAAGCCGCTCCCGCCGAAGCCGCCGTACCGGCTTGGAAGGCCAAATTAAAATCCAAAGTGGAAGCCGCCGAACCAGCGGTACCCGCCTGGAAGGCGAAATTAAAATCTACAAAGCCAGAGGCGGCACCTCCTTCGAACGAACCACCCTGGAAGGCCAAATTGAAGCATGCCGAAACGGCGAGTCATGCGCCAGCTGCCGCCGTACCGGCTTGGAAGGCGGCCAAATTAAATCATGCCGAAACGTCCACAGGAGGGGCGACCTCGGCGGCCGTTCCCGACTGGAAATCCAACTTGCAAAGTACTCCCAAAGAACCGGAACCAGAGCCTGAACCGGAACCAGAGCCTGAACCAGAGAAGGAGCCTGAGAAGGAGCCAGAGCCTGAACCAGAGCCCGAACCAACTCCTCCTCCTGCAACAGAAACTGCCAAAAACGACAAGAAGCTTGATGACAGTAGTAGAGGTGGATTCGGGTTTAATGATTCTTCGTCCAGTGACGACGATGATAGTGACAGTGATGATGATGATGGCAAAGGAGGTCGGGGTTCCATGGCCACTCCCATTATTCCACAACACGAATTAGATGTCGATAAACGGATCAATGCATTTTACAAGGGAAGTATCATTGTCAAGGGAGGCGATGGGGACGAACTCAACAACAATGCAGCGGCTGCCGCCGCTGCTGCCGCTGCTGCTTCCATCCCCGAAGAAGAATCCTCGTCCTCTTCCGAAGAAGAGGAAGTTGACAATCACGTCGATGTCGTGGCGATGGAATTGGAAAAATTAAAACAAAAACAAGAATTAATGGAAATCGAAGATGAATTGGAAAATTTTGAGGCTGAAATCGAAGAAGAAGAGGAGGATTGGATGGTCACCACGGCACCCATGGAAGAAGCACCGACGGTAGATTATCATGCCATGTTGGCCAAAACTGCCGAACGACATTCTCACGATCACCATCACGACGATGACGACAGTGATAGTAGCGGTGATGGAAGTCATCGGCGGAAAGGTAAAGATGATCCTTCCGCGCCACAAGTATTTTGCGCCAAATTGGATGATTTGGAAACGGAGGGGGCTGCTTTGGAAGAAATCAATGCGAAATTGGCCGATTTGGAGATGGATTCGGAGGATGATTCAGACGATGATGGGACGGCTCTCGAAAGTTGGATGCTGGAAGTAGGCGACGATGATGCTCCCGATATGGATTATGCCATGCTACTGTCGAGTTTGGGTGACAATAAGGAGGACGATGACGACACAATGAAGGTCGAGCAAGATCTCCATATTGTCGTACATTCATTCGATGCCGAAATGCTAGGCAATCAAGCTGCGGAAATGGCCAGATTGGCCGAAAATTTCGACAAAACCATCGAAGAAACGCAGGAGGATATGGACGAAGCAGATCACGAATTTGCCGACGAGGCGACACGAGGTAACGAGGCGGCGAAAACCTTCAAACAACGACTTTCCGTGTCGGTCCAAACCAAAGTCGAATACGATGCCTACAATGATCCCGATTTGCAGACCAAACATCGCAATTTGATGGTCTTGATGCATGGCGCAAGATGTAACGTTCGAGGTATGCAGAAATGTGGATTTCCCTTTTGCAAAGCCTCCAAGGCCATGATGATGCATATAATGGCGTGTAAAGATAGCCACTGTAAAATGGGGTACTGCAAGGGTTCCAAATTCGCACTCCGACACGCCAAAGAAATCAACATGGCCGCGGCGAAAAAAGCACAAGAAAAGGCTGCTCGGCGGCCGGTTATACCCAAACCGCCAGAACCACCGCCAAAAGCCAAAAAAGAAAAAGACAAATTAAAAGATTTGGAGGAAGAGGATAGCGAGGAAGAAAGCAGCTCCGAGGAAGAGGAGGCTGCGCCGCGGGGCAACGTCAAGAGGGGTGCATTGGGTGCAATTAATGAAGGGGATTCCGACGAAGGCGAGGAAGAGTCGAGTGAGGAAGAGGAAGCGCCGCCGCCTCCAAAGAAGAAGAAGGAGAAGAAGGTAAGTAAAACAAAATCCAAAAGCGCAGAAGTTGATTCTTCAGAGGAAGAGTCTTCGGATGACGAAAGTAACGAGGAAGCGCCACCTCCGCCTCCCAAGAAGGAGAAGAAGAAAGGCAAAGCCAAATCCAAAACTGCGGAAGTCGACTCTTCATCGGATGACGAAAGCGAGGAGGAAGCACCGCCTCCACCTCCCAAGAAGGAGAAGAAGAAAGGCAAAGTCAAATCCAAAACTGCGGAAGTTGATTCTTCATCGGATGACGAAAGCGAGGAGGAAGCACCACCACCACCTCCACCTTCCAAGAAGGAGAAGAAGAAAAGCAAACTGAAATCCAAAAGTGACGAAGATTCTTCGGATGACGAGAGTGACGAGGATCTGCCGCCGAAGCGATCCGCCAAGGCTACTAGTAAGCGGAAAGAAAAAGGTGGCGACCCTTCTAGTGACAGCAGTGACGACGACGGAGATGATACTCCTAGCAGAAAGAAAAAGCCACCGAAGGAGAAAAAGGAGAAGGTTAAGTCCAAAACAGAGGAATCGGATGCATCTGACGAGGGCGACTCTTCTAGTGGCAGTGATGACGATCAGGACACTGGCAAGAAGGTAAAGAAGAAAGCGTCTCAGAAGGATAAGAAGCTAAAAGCTAAGCCATCAGATGAGGATGATTCGTCAGGCGACAGCGAGGAAGAAGAGGACAAGGTTAAGGGTACAAAGAAGAAGCAGTCTCAAAAGAAGAAGGAGAAGAAAAAGAAGAAAGCAGAAACAGGGGAGGATTCGTCTGAGGAGGAGGAATCCTCTAGTGATAGCGAGGAGGAGGAGGCTGCAAAGATGCTGCCCAAGAAGAAAAAGAAGGCAAAGTCCAAATCATCTGATGATGACTCTTCTAGTGACAGTGAGGTGGAGGGGGGGGGCACTTCTAAGGGTGCAAAGAAGAAGAAGAAAGCCAAAGCAGACAAAGAGGTGGTTGCGGAGGAGGAGAAGGATGCATCCTGGAAAGTTTCCAAAGCGCCTAGCAATGATGGGGGAGTGGATTATCAAGCTATGCTGGCCAAAGTTGCCAAAAAGAAGCAAGAGGCAAGTTTGGCTGAAAAAGGAGCTCAAAGTGAGGTGTTGGGTGAGACGGATGGTCCCAAAAAGAAGAAGAAGTCAAAAGCCAAAGTAAAGGAACAGGAATCATCATCAGAGGAGGAGAGCTCTTCTGATGACACTGACGAGGAGGAGGTTGCAAAGAAGAAGGCAACAAAGAAGAAAAAGAAGGCAAAATCCAAATCCACAGAGGAAGTGTCTGACGATGACTCTTCTAGCAGCAGTGAGGTGACGGAGGAGAACAGTTCCAAGCGTGCAAAGAAGAAGAAAAAGAAAGCCAAAGCCGAAAAAGAGGAGACAGTGGAGGAGGAGGATGTGTCCTGGAGGGTTGCTGCTCCAGTCATCGAAGAGCCACAGGTTGACTACCAAGCTATGTTGGCCAAAGTTGCCAAGAAGAAGCAAGAGGCAAGTTTGGCTGAAGAAGGAGCCCAGAACAATGGTTTGCATGAGGAAGCAGGGTCCAAGAAAAAGAAGAAATCCAAAGCCAAAGCAGAGGAACAGGATTCATCATCAGAGGAGGAAACGTCTAGTGATAGTGAGGAGGAGGACGAGGTTGCAAAGAAGAAGCTGTCGAAGAAGAAGAAAAAGAAAGCCAAAGTGGACAAAGAGGAGGTAGTGGAGGACGGGGAGGAGGAGGAGGAGGAGGAGGAGGAGGCATCCTGGAGGGTTGCTGCTCCAGTCGTCGAAGAACCACAGGTTGACTACCAAGCTATGTTGGCCAAAGTTGCCAAGAAGAAGCAAGAAGCAAGTTTGGCTGAAGAAGGGGCCCAGAAAAAGGGGTTGGATGAGGAAGCAGTGTCCAAGAAAAAGAAGAAGTCCAAAGCCAAAGCAGAGGAGCAGGATTCATCATCAGAAGAGGAATCTTCTAGTGATAGTGAGGAGGAGGAGGAGGAGGTTGCGAAGAAGAAGCTGTCCAAGAAGAAAAAGAAGGGAAAATCAAAATCTGCAGAGGAAGTGCCTCCTTCTTATGATGACTCTTCTAATGACAGTGAGGGGGAAGAGGACACTTCCGAGCGCACAAAGAAGAAGAAAGTCAAAGCAATGAAAGAGGAGGCAGTGGAGGAGGAGGAGGAAGAGGAGGAGGAGGAAGAGGAAGACACATCCTGGAGGGTTGCTGCTCCGGTCATCGAAGAACCGCAGGTTGACTACCAAGCTATGTTGGCCAAAGTAGCTAAGAAGAAGCAAGCCGGCGAAGCTGCAGACTCCACTAGCAAAACTGGGACCGGCGGCGACGACGACGACGACGAATCTAGCGAGGAAGCAAGTCCGACAAAAGCAACTGAATCAAGTGCAAATTCTCGATGTGCTGGGACTTTGCCCCGCGGGAATGAGCCAGTGGAATATGCTCCCAACGTTGAAGCATCGAAATGGGTTATCGAATACTCCGATGACGAAGATTCAACTGCTGAGGAAGAACCAGGAGTCCAACACCATGCACCTGCGCAGGTTGAAATGGAAGGAGAAGATATAGCTGAGGTGGTGACCATGGAGAATAGAGAACAAATGGATGCAGTCCAGTCCACGACCTCTGGCGCTTCTGCTCAAGGAGAGGAAAGCTCTGCTGTGGAACCTGAAAAGCCGGATGGTACTCAATGGGTCATTGAGTACTCTGATGAGGAGAATTCTGATGAGGAGGATGCAGCTGCTGGAGAAAAGGAAGGCAGCATACCTGCAGAAGGTCAAGAGGAGAAAACTGATCAGGAAGTGATCTGCCAACCTCCTCAAAAGGAAGAGCTTGGAGTGGAATCATCCAGCCAACCTACACACCAGGATGAGTCGGACGTGGTAGCAGTCCGAGTGTCCACACCCGATTCTGTGGTCCAGCCTAAAGGGGCCATTGAGCACTCTGACGATGAGGATAGTGAGGAGGAGGAAGCAGCTGCAGAAGAAAAGGAAAGCAGCACGCCTCTAGTAATTCTACAGGATGAAACTGAACAGAAGGTGATCAGTCAACCACCTCAAAAGGAAGAGCTTGTAGAGGAATCATCCAGCCAACCTCCTCAAAAGGAAGAGCCTGCAGGGGAATCATCCAGCCAACCTACACAGGAGGATGATTTGGAAGTGGTTGCAGATAGGGTTTCCACACCTGATTCTGTGGTCCAGCCTATAGGGGTTATTGAGCAATCTGATAATGGGAATTCTGAGGGGGAGGAAGCAGCCACAGAAGAAAAGAAAAGCAGAGTACCTCAAAAAAGTGAACAGGATGAAACTGCACAGAAAGTGGTCAGCCAACCTCCTCAAAATGATGAGCTATTAGTGGAATCATCCAGCCAAACCATGCAAGAGGACGATTCAGAAGTGGTAGCAGAGAACGTGTCCACGCTAGATTCTGCGGTGGAGCCTAAAGGGGCCATTGAGTACTCTGACGAGGAGGATCCTGGAGAAGAGGAAGCAGCCACAGCAGACAAGGAAGGTGCCATGCTTTCAGCTAATCAGCAGGGTAAAACTGAACAGGAAGTGACTAGCCAAGAGCCTAGAAACGAGGAGCTCAAATTGGACTCATCTAGCCAACCCGAGGATGATGCCGAAGTGGTAGCAGATGGGGTGTCCACAGCTTCTGCGGTTGAGCATGAAGGGAAGGTGGTTGAGCACCATGCAGTTCCAATAGGTACATCTGGTGACACTCTAGAGTCAAGAAATGCCTCTATAGCAGTGGCAAAAGATCGAGACGTGGAGGTTGCCGCACGCACAATTGAGGATTCTGATGACGAGTCCTCTGAGAAGAAGGGTGAATCCAGATCGCTAGCTGCCGAACCTGCCTCGGACTCGCCCGCCTCGGATCAGGGCGACTCAAAAAATGAGAAAGTGCATTCCGTAGCTACCGATGTCAGCGACAGGGCGGTCGCCGGAATAGAGGCTGCTGCCGCTATTGCGGCAGCAGAGTCTATACTGGATGGTGACAAAGCTGATGATGGTAGTCTCCCGGTGTTCGCAGCAGAACCGGAAAGGCTCGAAGATGCACCCGTTGAAGCCCAAGCCGACAAATCTGAAGGCGCTGAACTGCCTCCCCCCGATACCGCATTGCAGCATTCACAGCCATTGTCGTCCGGTGGGCAGGATCAAGATAGCGCTAAAGGAGACGAAGGAGGTGGCAATGACGAACAAAAAAGCTGCAGTCTTGTTGTTGGGACCTGGGAGGATTCGCCCTCTCACCTGGTGTTTGGGGGGGACGAGTCTGATGACAAGGCACATGTCGCTGCGACCGATGAAGCCCTGGAAGTCGAGGCTGAGAAAAGCAATCTGTCTCTAGACAACGGGACCAAAGAACAACAAGAGGGGTCGGATGTCAATTATCAGGCCGCGCCAGCTGCAAAGATACTTGGTCCCGAGAAAACGACAGGTGGTGACGAGTCGGCGGCTGGTTCCTGTGCGGACGGCGTGGCTACTAGTACACGAGGCCAGCAAGCAGGGACTAATGGCAACGCCCAGGCCACGCTGGCTCCAAAGGTACTCAGTTCGGAGGAAACGGCAATCGGCGATGATCCGACAGCTGATGAATCACAAGATGAGGATTCCTCTGAGGTGGCTATACCAAACATCAACTACAGGGAGCCGGAAATAGTGCACGAAAATGTCCGCCTCAACAATTCCACTGGTATGATAACCCTTTCGGCCTCCGAGCTTTGCTACCTACCATCAGACATCGCCGAATCCGATCCTCGTCATATCCCGTGGAAAATGGTGGTGAAGCAGCAAGCTAGCCCCCCAGAGCATCCAAAAGCGCTCCTAAAAGTGATTATCTCTGATGGAAGTGCATTGACATTCCATCTGCAAAATCACGAGGCTCAAGCGCGCCTCCGTGATGATATCACCGCCCAACTAAGCAACTTCACTCCGGGAGATGGACGCCGGAATGAAATGGAAGGTTCTCAAGTACTTTCATCCGACCCAGATAGAGACGGATCGCAGACGAAACCAAACTCAATTAGCCACAAGCACGCGAGTAGCGAGAGTCTCGGCGAACTTCCAGCTGCCGACGAAGAAATGAAGCAACTCATGGAAACGGTTGAACCCACACGTGAGCATGTAGAGAGTGGCGTCAGAAACGCTGACGTAGACCCTGCTTCCCCAGAAGAAACAGAAACTCAGGAACCAGCATCGGAGATTTCGCTGGCCGCGTCCGGCGAAGAAATCATCTCGGTATATGTAAATGTCGCGCTCAATAAACAAGTTGGATCTATTGCTATCTCGCAGAAGCATCTTTCGTACACCCCGGATCAAGAAGGCGACGGTACAGAGGTCAAGCAATCTACTGGCTGGCACGAAATTGTCAAGTGCCAAGCTAGCCCAGCAAAACACCCCAAGGCAATGCTCAAGATTTCTCTCTCGAGTGGCAAAAGCCTCACGTATCAGCTACAAAATAGGGATGAACTCCTCAGATTGAGAGACGATGTAAATCGCATGTGCAGAGGCGGAAAGGAAAGCCCGCTGACTAGCGGAGCAGTAAGTTCTGGGGGGAGCAATTCATCTGTTACGCATGACCACAACAGTCATGCTAGAGAGAGTGCTGTCCTGCAACCGCCCGGAGAAGCAGCTCATCCTTTTCCGGCGACAGAAGGAGATGTGGAGCTGGAAAAAGAAGATTTTCACCCTAATGTTATTTTTCGAAAATCAGTTGGTGTGGTCGCGCTCTCCAAGACGAAACTGACCTTTCGACCTGGCGGCGAGAATCAAGATTCATATCAAGTCTCATGGGCCAGTATTATTAAACAGCAGGCAAGCCCTCCTTCGCACCCCAAATTTGTATTGAAAGTTTTGCTTTCAGGTGAGCAGCCGATCACGTTGCAGCTAAAAGACCGGACAGCTCTGGATCGCCTTCGACATGGCATTACAAGCAGGCTTGCTGCCTTCAGTAACACGTCAAGCGAGGGAAAAGCGAGAGACGTGGCCAACACCGAAGAGGAAAGACGAGTGGAAGTAAAGAGCGGCCGTTCGTTGTCAAAGGACACTGCTGAAACACCAGACTCCACAACATCCACCTATGAACCGGTGGAGTTTAAGTCTGCAAAGGGATCACTTTCTTTGAGCAACCAGCAGCTGCAATTTGTGCCGGCTGATGCTGGGGCGGGGGCTGAAATGCGACTGAGTATTCCTTGGGAAACCCTGGTGAAACACCAGGCAAGTCCAGCTAAAGTACCAAAGGCAATGATGAAGATCACTTTGGCTGGCAAGGAAAGTGTAACGTTCAAGTTGAAGGACCGAGAATCCCTTGTGGTGCTTCACAAAGATATTTCTGAGCATCTTCAGCAGTTCAGAGAAGCTAAGGAACAAGAATCCAATGCGCGAGCCTTAAAGCACGCCCCACAGGGCGGGGCCAAGGATGATACCTGTTACAAGCCTGTCAAATTTGGTTCAGCCGTAGGTACACTACTGTTAAATAGCGAGAATATCCGGTTCAACCCCAAGTCAACTGATGAGTCCAGTCAAAACTCGTTGGCAGTTGTTTGGACTGAGGTTGGAAAGCACCAGAAAAGCCCAGCAAAAGCTCCAAAACCACTGATGAAAATCACATTGGTTTCAGGAAAATCTTACACATTCCAAGTACGTGATCGAGCTACTCTATCAACATTGCATGAAGACATGACATCTCGTTTAGATGCAAGTTTGAAGCACCCTGAAACACCACCAAGCACCGAGCCGGAGCGGCCTGAAAACCAAACTCGCCGCATATCTATCCAAGTCAAGGCATTAAATGGCAAGGAGGTCCGACTGACAGTAGCTCTCACCAGCAAGGTCTCTGAGCTCAAGAAGCAACTTGAAGAGGAATCTGGGGTAACTGCTGACAACCAGAAGCTCTCTTTGGGTGACATTGAGCTTGCCGACGAAGACAAGACTGCTGGTGACTATGAAGTAAAGGCAGGGTGCATGATAGATCTGGAACCGAAGGCACTGAGCCTCACCATCACCACACCAGACGGCAAGGACGTCAGTTTGAAGCTGCCTCTGTCTGTCACAGTGAAATCCCTACAGGCCAGAATCTCTGAGGAGTCAGGTATCACAGTTGCCCAGCAGTTGCTCAAGTTCAATGGCCAGGAACTGGATGCAGAGAAGACGCTCAAGGAGACCGGTCTGCAGGATGGGGCGGAGCTGACGGTGGAGATCTTCCAGGTGCCAGTGATGGTGGAGACGATGGATGGTAGGGAGATCCAGGTGATGGTTGACCCCACCAGCAAGATCTCTGAGCTCAAGAAGCAACTTGAAGAGGAATCTAAAGTGCCCGCTGACAACCAGAAGCTCTCTTTGGGTGACATTGAGCTTGCCGACGAAGACAGGACTGCTGGTGACTATGAAGTAAAGGAAGGGTGCATGATTAATCTGGAACCGAAGGCAATCAGCCTCACAATCACCACACCAGAAGGCAAGGCCATCAGTTTGAAGCCTCCTCTGTGTGTCACAGTGAAGTCATTACAGTCCAAGGTTGCCAAGGAGTCAGGTGTCAGAGTGGCCCAGCAGTTGCTCAAGTTCAATGGCCAGGAGCTGGACGCAGAGAAGACTCTGAAGGAGGCTGGTCTGCAGGAAGGGTCAGAGCTTACGGTGGAGATCTTCCAGGTGCCGGTGACTGTGAAGACAATGGATGGTAAGGAGATCCAGGTGATGGTTGACCCCACCATCAGAATCTCTGAGCTCCAGAAACAGCTGGAGGAACAATCAGGTGTGGCTGCCAGCAACCAGAGGCTCTCCGTTGGTGAAACTGAGCTTGCCGACAAGGACAAGACTGCTGGTGACTATGAACTTGAGGCAGGCTCTGTCATTGAGTTGGAACCAAAAGCAGTCAGTCTGCACATCCTGTTGCCTGGTGGAAGTTCATGCAGTCTCCTTGCGTCTCCTTCTGACACTGTTGAAGTCATCAAGGAGATGGTTGCCAAGGAATCAGGTGTCACAGTAGCCCAGCAAGTGCTTATGTTTGATGTGGTTGAATTGCCTTCCGGCCAGTCTCTCAAAGAGTTGGGAATGTGGGAGGCAGCTGAGCTTGCAGTGGAGATCTTCCAGGTGCCCGTGACTGTAAAGATGATGGATGGTAAGGAGATCGAGATGATGGTTGACCCCACCAGCAGAATCTCTGAGCTCAAGAAGCAGCTGGAGGAACAATCAGGTGTGGCTGCCAGCAACCAGAGGCTCTCTGTTGGTGAAACTGAGCTTTTGGAAGACGACAAAACAGCTGGTGACTGTGAAGTAAAAGAGGGTTGCATCATTGATCTGGAACCCATGTCGCTCAACCTCACGATCACCACAGCAGAGGGCAAGGCCATCAGCTTAAAGCCGCCTCTGTCCGTCACCCTGAAATCCCTGCAGGCCAAGATTGCCGAGGAATTAGGCATCACAGCAGCCCAGCAGCTTCTCAAGTTCAAGGGTAAGAAGCTGGATGCTGAGAAGACTCTCAAGGAGACCGGTCTTCAGGATGGGGCAGAGCTCGTGGTGGTGAACTTCTGGGTAACAGTGATTGTGAAGACGATGGATGACAAGGAGATTCAGGTGATGGTTGATCCCACCAGCAAAATCTCTGAGCTCAAGAAACAGCTTGAAGAGGAAACTGGGGTAGCGGCCGACAACCAGAAGCTCTCCATGGGTGACACTGAGCTTGTGGAAGAAGACAAAACTGCTGGAGCCAGTGAAGTAAAGGAAGGCTGTGTGATTTATCTTGAGCCGAAGGTGCTCAGTCTCGCGATCTCCACACCACATGGCAAGGTCATCAGCTTGAAGCTGCCTCCGTCTGTGACCCTGAAATCACTGCAGGCCAGAATCTCTGAGGAGTCAGGCATCACAGTTGCCCAGCAGCTGCTGAAGTTCAATGGCAATGAGCTGGATGTTGAGAAGACTCTCAAGGAGACTGGTTTGCAGGAAGGGGCAGAGCTCACAGTGGAGATCTTCCAGGTGTCAGTGACTGTCAAGACAATGGACGGCAAGGAGATCCAGGTGATGGTTGACCCCACTGGCAAGATCTCTGATCTCAAGAGCCAGCTTGTGGACAAAACAAGTTTGCCTGCTGACAACCAGAACCTTTTTATCGGTGGCAGGGAGCTCACTGACAATGACAAAACTGCTGTTGACTATGGTTTGAAAGCAGGTAGTTCTGTTCTGGTTGAGCCTAAAACAATCGCTATCTCAGTGAAATTGCCTACTGACAAGTCCATTGGTGTAGACATTGCTCCTTCTGACACAAGCAACACCATGAAGGAAAAGATTGCAAGCTTGGCGGGAATCATGGTTGCTCAGCAAATCCTCAGGTACAATGGAGAACACCTTCCTGATGGGAAAACAGTCAAATGGATGGGCATCACAGATGGAGCGGAAGTTTCAGTTGAAATCTTCAAGATATGTGTAACAGTGACTTCATTGGATGGCAAACATCTCAGCTTGATGCTTGACCCCACAAGCAAGATCTCTGACTTGAAAAAGCAGATTGAGTCCGAGCTTGGCATGCCTGCCAAAAATCAAAATCTTGTGGTTGGTGGCAAGGAATTGGAAGACCCTAACAAGACAGCTAGTGACTTTGGTATCAAGGCAGAAACTGTCATTCAACTTGAGCCCAAGGCCATCACCCTTTCTGTGCAACTTCCAGGTGGCAAGACTGTAAGACTAGACGTTGCTCTTTCGGACACAGCAAAGGAGATCAAGGAGATGATTTTAAAAGAGTCAGGCATCACTGTGCTCCAGCAAGTCCTTCAACACAATGGAGAAGAACTTCCCATGGGCAAAACAGTCAAATGGATGGGTATCCAGGATGGAGCTGAGCTAACAGTTGATATCTTTGTGGTGAAAGTGACGGTGAATGCCATGGATGGCAGCCAGATTAGCATGGCTCTGGATCCCACCAGCAAGATTTGTGACCTAAAAAAGCTGTTGGAGGGAAAATCCGGCATCCCTGCTAATAACCAGAAACTGTCTGTGAATGGCACTGACATGGATGATCCAGACAAGACAGCAAGGGACTATGGCATCAAAGCAGATTGTTTGATTGAGCTTGAACCCAAAACAATTACTCTCAAAATCCAAACACCTTATGGCAAGACGGTCAGCATGCAGGTTCATCCTTCAGACAATGAGAACGACATGAAGAAAAAGATTGCCAAGAAGACAGGCATCTCCATTCCCCAGCAAATCCTACTGGCTGACTTCCAGGAGCTTCCCACCAACAAGTCGGTCAAGGAACTGGGAATTCAAGAAGGAGCAGAGCTTACTGTTGAGATCCTAAAGGTGTCAGTAACAGTAAACACCCCAGATGGTGAACAAGTCAAGGTCATGGTTGATCCCACCAGCAAGCTATCTGAATTGAAGCAGCAGCTCGAGGGGGAAATAGGTATTCCTGTAAAGAACCAGAGGCTGTCTTTGAACAGTAAAGCCCTGGCTGATCCAAGTGTGACAGCTGGGGAATGCGGCATCAATTCTGGCAGCTTTTTGGACTTGGTAGATACAGAGGCTGAAGCAGAGCTTTTGAGGGAAAATGCTAATAATTCGACTGCCGAGGCCGAGGCAAGAAAACAAAAAGAAGACGAGGAAGCCAACGTTCGTAAGTCGCGTAAGGAAGAAGGACGCCGCGAGGAAGAAAAGCGGGGAGCAGAGAAGGTTGCGGTGGAAAAAGAAAGGCCCAAACAACAGGCGGAAGCGGAGGCGATGGAGAAGAAACTGAAAGAAGATGAAGCCGAGGCTAAGCGGCTGAGACAAGAGATTGACCGCCTCAAGGCCGAAGCGGAAGCAATGGAACAGTCGAAAGCGAACGAAGATGAGTCGCGCTCAGTAGATCCAAAGGAAAACCCGCATGAAGAAAAAGGCAAGAAGAAGCCGTCTCTCTTGACGAAGGCCAGGCAAAGTTTGTTCAAGAAGTCTGGAGATGAGCATAAGGAAAAGAAATCTCCTGATCAGAAAGCCGAGAAGCTTTCAAGCGACAACGACGAGGTGAAGACAACAGAGGAACAACCGCCTGCGCCTCAACAAAGCGATAATGAACCTAGATCTTCGTCGAGCGGGCTAGTTCTACCTGCATCTTCGAGCGGGCTAGCCTTGCCGTCAAACGACGAAGTTACGGAGTACACGGTTAGATTCAACACAATACCTGGCACGCTTTCGGTTAGAAAAGAACGTTTGCACTTCGCGGCGTCAAATGGAAAACACGACAAAGATGGATCGATTCCTTGGGATTATTTGGAGAGTTATAAGGCAGCAATCATGAAAGCCCAGATCAAATTATTGCTAAATAACGGGAGAACAGTCACACTCCTGCTGAAAAATCGTGCAGCAGTTGGTAAATTGCAAAAAGATATGGCCAAGCGTATGAAGGCAAAAGATGAAGTTACGTCGGACGCGAGTGAGATGGCGGAGAAAGCAGCCTCAACTAGTGAAAACAGATCGATGGAGCCTGGAGGAAGTGAGGAGACGACACCTGCGCCCAGTGAGCCAGATGATACAGAAAAGAGTTCGGCCGTCCCTAGCGGTGAGAACAAGGCACCAGCCTCTGTCACTAGTAGAAGGGGAAGCAGTGAAACTGATAATGGTGCGAAGCAACCTGAAAAGCGCACGAAGTCCAAGTCCAAAAGCTTGGCCCAGCCAAATTCGGTGGAAAACGATCGTGACGCAGACCATCCTTGCACAGTTTACAGCCCTGTCAGATTCAAAGCAATGACGGGGTCTCTTTTGCTGGACGCTGCGCAGATACGGTTCGAATCATCCAAGAAAGGAGAGGCGGGCTCTTCTACGGTGATCGCTTGGAGCGACGTTTCAAAGCACACGGCAAGCCCTCCCGCCCATGGAAGAGCCATGATGAAAATACAAACAAAAGGTGGGGGTGGTATGACCTTTCAGCTGAAGAACAGAGACGAGCTGAAGAAGCTGCAGGCAGAGATGAAGGAATATCTTCTTGAATCGAACAATATGAACAATCTTGCTGGGGAGGGCGGCAGCAAAGCTGATACTAAACCAGCCCCGAAGCAAACTACTCAGAATGAGCAGACCAATGGCTCGATGGTTTTCAAACCCGTCAAATGGAATGCACAGATGGGATCTTTGGTTTTGGATGAAGAATTTATTTTCTTTGAGTCAACAAAGAATGGCACCGAGAATTTTTACACAGCCTGGTGTGATGTGTCAAAGTGTCAGGCAAATCCACCCAAAAGTGCCAAGGCACTTCTAAAAATTGTTTTGAAGGATGGGAATGCTTTCACTTTTCAGCTTAAAGGACGTGATGATCTGACTAAGCTGCAGAAAGAAGTAGAAAAGGGGATCAAGCAGAACGTGGAAAGTATCAACGAGAAGAGCTCAAGTGCAGAGGTACAGATAAGCCAATCCCAACTGGTACAGCCAGCAAGTGCCCCCACGGACGAAGAGCTGTATAATGCTGGCTGGGCCAAGGCATTCGATCCAACACGTAAAGCCTACTACTACTATTCGATTGACGGTAGTCATCCGACGACCTGGGTAAACCCCCTCGTCACGCAAACAACTGGTACAAGCGGAAACATGGTGTCTTCGTCACCTTCCGACGACCTGCAGGGGTTAGCGGCACCGGCAAGTGAGACGTCAGGGGGTACGGGAACAGAAGTAACTGAAACCACTCCTCAGGTTTCGCAAGAAGCAACTGGGCTCCTGAAACCCGCAGGCGAAGAAGAAGAAGACTCAGCGACTGGTGACGATGTTCCGAGAACTCAAGGTAGCCACGCCGAAGAAACAGAAGGAGAGTTAAGCCGTGGCTTCAACGATGCCCATCCTTCGGAGAAGGAAGAAATCACCAAGCATCCTACCACTTCGCTGATGGGTGCTGACACCGTAGAAAACAAAGATGCTTCGGAAGAAACCAACGCAGTAGATCCCGTCGCTGATGCCAGAAAGAGATGTGCAGATCAGGCTGGAGGCGCGGGGGGTACTGGCGATCAATGCGATGCGAGTGTTGCATCGGAAAGCGATGTCGAAGGTTCTACTGATGCCAAGAATGAAGCCACAATGGTTTCTACGAAGTCAGTCAATCATGAAGACGGGAAGAGTGGAGATGCTGATGATGAAGGCGATTCCGCTCACCTTTCTGACATGAGCGAGGGGAAATTCGTGGTAGAAGAGCCGGCGGAGAGCAAAGACAAGGAAATTGAGACAATAACCAAAGATATCGCAGCTGAAAAAGACGCCGACACAGCAAAGGGTGGTGTCGGCGAGAGCACGTTCGAGGGAGAGGACCAAGTCATCGAAGAAATTCAATCAGAGCAAAATGTACCCAGGGTAGACATTGAGAACCGGCCTCGGCAAGATAATCAACTGGTTCAATTGACAAAAGACGCGGTGTCTGAGGACTGTCAGATTTCCTTGGGCAGTACTTCCAACAAAGCTGAAATAATCTTGAATGAAAATGCTGAAACAACAAGTGCTATACCGCTAAGTGTACTACTAGTAGCCAAGGGCAGTGAGGACAATGAGGACGGCGGGCCGCAGAAATATGATGGTGCCGAAGGCCAGAGTCTTACTTCTGAAATGGCCGACGGGACCACTGAAGGAGAGGTGGCCGAGGACAAGGCACTTGAATTGCATACCAAGGGCAACACTGGAGACCAGCATTTGGAGTCTAATACCTCTCCTGCAGAGCCAGGTTCCCAGAGCCCAATGGAGGCTTCACAAGATTCTTCAGCCGCAAATACTGAGAGCACTGTACTTCCCTTGGATGGTCTTGCTGCTGAATCTACCGCTGAGAATCCAGAAATTCAAAGTGGTGATAGGGGGGATTCTGAAAAGCCTGGCGGGACCACAGAGGGAGCTGAGGACAAAGCCTTTGAAGAACCCACCAAAGACAACGGGGGAGGACTTCGTCTGGAGTCCAGTAATCTTCCAGCAGACCCAGGTGCCCAAAGCCCAAGGAAGATCTCTTTGATAGTGGACCTAGGTGATTCTTCAGTGGCAAATCATGAAAGCACTGAAAAGCAGTTGGAACAAGTTGATGTTGAATCTTCTGCTCTTTATGGTGAGAGGGAGGATTCAGAAAATACAGAAGTGGCTGGCGAGAGCAGCACGAGAGACTCGCTAATAGCCAGTGCCAATAGCCCTTTGGATGCAACAACCGATAACCCGACTGGCTCGCAGGAAAGCTCCACTGAAGCATCCAGCGGCACGAATGTTGATGGTACCCCAAGGAATGCGTCGTCTGAGGAACCAACAGAAGCGGAAGGAAGTCAGAAGCAGAATGTGGTGGTTGATCACGAGGATAGCCAGGACTGCAACCAGAACGACGACAATGCCGCTGAAGATGTGAATCAAGCTACGATGTGCACAAACGAGGCTACTAGTGTGTCAGGAGAAGGTGAAGATGACGAGGAACACTTGGCAGCAAAGGCCAGCCAAACTAACGAGAAGGTGGACAAGGATGTTTCAGCCAAAGAAAAGAAAGACGAGCAGTCCAAAAGTCCCATTGTTTTCAAACCAGTCAAATGGAAAGCACAGATGGGATCTTTGGCTTTGGATGAAGAATCTGTCTCCTTTGAGCCAACAATGAATGGCAGCGAGAAGTTATGTGCAGCCTGGTGTGACATGGCAAAGTGTGTGGCAAATCCACCCAAAAGTGCCAAGGCGCTCCTGAAAATGGTGTTGAAGGATGGAACTGCTTTTACTTTTCTGCTGAAAGGACGTGACGACCTGGCTAAGCTGCAGAAAGAAGTAGAAGAACGGATCCAGCAGAATACGAGAAAGCTGAATGAGGATGGCTCTGGTGGGGACACACAGACTAACCAATCCCACCTAGAAGTGGGGTCTGTTGTGGTTGATCGCGAAGCTAGCCAGGACCACACGGAGAAGGACGAGAAGGTCAATGAATCATCGAGTGGAAGTATAACAAGGGCAAATGAGGTGGAGGCAAAACAGGATGAAGGTGACAGTGACGCTTTAACTGCAGCGGCCAGTCCAGAGAGAGAGAAGGTGGAAAAGGATATTCTCGTAGAAGGGGATGCACAAGAGGAAAAGAAAGAGGACAAGGATAAGCGCGAAGTTCCAATAACAGAGGAGATGAGGAACGAGGGCATAGAAAACGAAGAAGCTAACAACGTCATTGCAGACGTCGAGCAGGAAGACGAGAAGGGAGGGGACGACGATAGCAACGGCGGGAACAAGACAACTCCGATTCCAGGAAAGACGCAAAACGACGAGGCGAGTGAGCCTAAGGAAGACAATGATATCAAATACCCGAGCGAAGATGAAGTACAAGAAGAACTCAGCGAGAAAGGCTCAGAGCACAGTGTCATGGCAAGTTCTACTGGCAGTGGCACGAAAGCGGCGAGTGTTGTCACGGACGGTTTTAACAGGGATTCTCTCTTGCCAGGGGGCGACGGTGCTAACGAAGAAAATGTTGCTTTGGTCGCTGCCGATGACATGGAGCAGATTGACAGCAGCAACGCTGAAAGGGCGGGTCCGGATAGTGTTGATGGCGAAGTAATTGTGAATCTCGAGGATCTTGGTGATCGGGCATCGAATGAAGGCGTCGATGAAAAGTCGGCTTCAAACTCATCGTCGTCCTCCTCAAGCTCGTCGGGATCGTCATCTTCTTCTTCTTCTTCTTCAGGCTCGGATTCCGCACCACCCCCTCCTCCGCCACCGCAACCACAGGCCAAAGCTGAAGAGGGGCGTGGCCCTCCCATGAAGTCCAAGAGGGCTTCTCTGCTCATGGGGTTTGGCGCTAGCGGAGGCGACGATTCAGAAGAGGAAGACGATTTAGGGTTGTTCCCGCTAGGCGGCGGAACGGCCGCAATACAAAACGAACAAAGTGCAAGATCGACACACCGCAAGCCCAGGGAGGCTGTCAGCGACTGGAATGACGACTCAAAGGAGACGCAAGGCTCGTATGTTGACGGTGGAGGTGAGATCGTAGCTGCCATTGTAAAGGTTGAGACGGAAGTCAAGGAAGGCGCATTATCGCCCGCCGAGGATAAAGAAGCTGACCACAGCACTACTGAGCCCACTGCAAGCTCTGAACAGGTCGAATTTTCAACTGATTCGGCTGCAACTGAAACTCAACAACCAGCGACCCAATCCACAGAGGAGATATTGGAAAATGGGTCAAGTGAGAATGAAAAGTCGCTTGGACAGGTTGCTGCGGAAGCCGACTCGCCATTAGAGAAAAACACCGAGGCGGGTCAGAAACAGCCAGATGCCGTGAGTACTCCTGAGACAGGCGACGAAAAGGCGAAGGAAGAAACAGAAGACACGACCTTCGGCACAAATGAAACACAGTCTACCTCGGCAACGCACGACGAAGCGCTAACACAAGACGGGGGAGGTGACAACGAAGGTTTGACTGTAGAGGCCAGTCCAGAGATGGAGAAGAAGATGGAAAAGGATGATGCAGGCGGGAAAAAGAAGAAGAGGCTGTCCAAAATACCCATTGTTTTCAAACCAGTCAGATGGAATGGAAAGATGGGATCTTTGACTTTGGATGACGAATCTGTCGTCTTTGAACCAACAAAGATTGGCGCTGAGAAGCTTCACGCAGCGTGGTGTGATGTGTCAACGTGTGAGGCAACGCCACCCAATAGTGCAAAGGCGCTCCTGACAATTGTTTTAAAGGATGGGACTGCTTTCACTTTTAAGCTCATCGGACATAACGACCTGATTAAGCTGCAGAAAAAAGTAGAAAAACGGATCAAGCATAATGTGGAAAACGTCAAGGACAATGGCTCTAATGTGGAGGTACAGATTAACCAATCCGAATTGGAAGCAGCGCCCATGGCGGTGGGTGGCAAAGATAGCCAGAAGTGTACACAGAAGGAAGAGAGTATTGCTGAAACTTCGAGTCAAATCACAACCAACAAAAATAAGGTAGAGGCAAACGAGGGGGCCTCTTGTCAACCTTTATCGGAAGCGGAAAGTGAATTGACCGAACCTACTAGCGATTCGTCTGCGCCAGAGCTAATGGGAAGTCATTCGACGAGCTCAGAGCTGCCAGATGTGGAGCAGGAGAGAAATTTTTCCGACCCCGAAGCAAAGGTACTGGAGACAGAGGGAAGCTCTGACAGAAGCAGCAGCGAGGAATTTCCCGACGCAAGCGATAAGGAGTCGATGAGGACGCCAGGGAGTTTAGTGGAAGATTCCAACAATGATTTGTCAACTGAAGAAGCACCCGTTCCTGTCGACCAGATGCAAGATAAAGAATTAAATCCAGACGAGGAGACCTTGGACAAGACTATGGAAAGTCCAAGTGACAAGAATACCATAGAAGGTTCCCGGAAGTCACCGCCTAATAATGCGGAGGTGGAAAAGGAGCCGCCTGGAGACAAAAAGGGAGATTCCAGCAATGACTTGTCAACCGAAGAAGAACCCGTTCCTGCTGAACAGACGCAAGAAAAGGAATTCATTCCCAGTGAGGAGACCTTGGATGAGACAATAGAGAGTCCCAGTGACGAGAGGGAGGTTGAAGGCTCCCCGAAGTCGCTGCCTATAATGTGGAAAAGGTGGAAAAGGAGTGGCCTGAAGACAAAAAAGGAGATTCCAGCAATGACTTGGCAACCGAAGAAGAACCTGCTCCTGCTGACCAGATGCAAGAAAAGGAATTCATTCCCAGTGAGGAGACCTTGGACGAGACCATGGAAAGTCCCAGTGACGAGACTGAGGTTGAAGGCTCCGGGTCGCCGCAGCCTGGCAATGCAGAGGTGGAAAAGGAGCCACCCAAAGAAGACAATAAGGAAGGGGAAGCAACCGCAGAGGATGAAAGTATCCGTAGTGACAAAGAGAGTCACGTTTTGTCCGAAGAAGAGAATCCCGGGCCGGCGGTCTTCAGCTGGAAGCAGTGGCGACGGGACAGCAGGAAAAGCATTAGGAAGAGACACAGCAAGAGGAAGTCGTCAAGAAGACTTGTGTCAGAGGAGGAGGAGGAGGATTCTAAACCAATCGATACCGAGAATATTGTGAAGGTGGATGAACCATCCAGGGCAGAACATGGTGCCAAGGAACTCAGCAGGCGAAAATCATCAAAAAACCTCGTCGATTCGCAGGGTGGAGGCGCCAACAAACCTGATGAAAAGAAACTTGAAAAACGGATGTCCTCTAAGAAACACTTGAAAGGAACAGACGCAAAAGCTGAATTTGATTGGAAAAAGTGGGCCAAGAATCAGAGCAAGAGCACAAAACGGTAATTAACGATACAAAGAGGGGTTGGGGGCGTGAAGGGGGTGCATGGTTTTCTGCCTAAATGAAATCTGGCCTATTGAAGAGAATAAGAGGTGCTGGCTGGAGTGAGATCGTTTGTACTGACACCATTCCTCGCCATCCCTCACCACTGCGATTTGTAAGAAATTCTGACACCAAAAGTGTAATAAATAACTAGATATTAGATGTACAACAAGGTGTTTACACCTTGATTTTTCACCCAATTGCAGATTTGCCATTTTCTGAAAGATGACAGCATGGGCTGTTATGAGGTGCCTTCCTGGGGTTGAATTAAAATAACAGAACAACTAGCAGAGATGTGTGACAAAAACAGCAGGATGTCATGGTCTTGCTTTGGTTGACAATGTGTTGTCCAAATTTGCTAGCAACTTGCATGCAGACTGAAGACAACCAGTGATTGACTTCTGGAGTTGTGTGTTGGAAATCCTCGTGATCAAATCATTAATTCAAACAACTGAGCAGAGTAGAAAAATCACTTTCAAACAATGTGGTGTGGTTTGACACAAAAGGCGCTGCACAAAAGCAAGACTTTCAGTTGTTGCCCAAAAGAGATTGCAAACTTCAGAACAACTGAAAGCCACAAATGCACACTTTTTGGAGCAAGATGTTGAATGGTTTTTTTGTTTTGCATCCTCTCCATGTGCTAGAATCAAACAGGTTCCCATGATGGAGCATGTTCTCAATGCATCAGAAGTGTGGGTCCAAAACCCTTGCTTAGTTTCAAACATGAAGCAAACATGTGCATGATGCCCATGTTGTGCAATGCAGCAACATGTTCATGGCAAGCTTTTGAGCTAATCATGATTCAATCCAAAGTTAAACTCACAACTTTTTTGAAGGGTCAGAGCACAACTTGAAGCAGAAATGCATGTGTGTCATGTTGAGTTTTCACAAAATTCTAAAGAACTAAATGTGCATGCAAGCATGGAACTGGGCAGCAACAGAGTCACTGACTTGCGGTTGTTGATGTTTGCAATGTGCTAAAAACTGCATGCTTTTTGAGTTGTTGAGAATTAAATGTAATGGGCTTTGCACTGAACTGAAACTGAACATAGAATTGGAAGGAGGTTCACACAACCCTTTGGATCAAGTCTCTTGAGTGCCAGGCTTTTGTGGCAAACCTACAGGAAATTGGAGTGTGAATGACTCTGAGTCACCTTCATGAACAGAAAGACCCCTTGAGCAATTAACAGCTTTGCAACAGTGAACCGACACCATTTGTGGAGTCAACAACAGTTGTGGAACAAGTGCATGTCATGTCAGCACCTCCAAACCACATCTACAACATGGCAAGTCCATCATTCTGGTTACTCGTGACTCCTCAGGCTTGCAACAGCTGAGTTGAGATGTGCCTAGCAAATCTTGAGCACCACAGACATGGTGAGCAGTTTTCCCCTTGAGCCTAACTCTGTTGGTTCCGCACCATTTGTTAGGCTGATCATGAACAGCAACATCATTGTTGTGTCAGTCTTGTGGCATGCTAACCTTTACCCATGACCTGCTGGTGTCTGATCTGACATCACTTTTAGAGGAAATAAGTTATTTCATTGGTTTTGTGCTGTTGTGTTTATCAGTCTAAGTGCGTGCAGTTGAAGGCAGCTAGCTTGATGTCATCCTTTCATTGTCACTTCTATTTAATGGAATGGATTGATTAGTTGAGCAATGCCAGCACTTCATGTTGTCAGCAGCTTCCTTTTCTTGGCAATGCACAGTTTATCTTTTAGACTGTTGTCACATTCTTCTGAGAATTGCCATCAAGTGACAGATGATTCAAATGAAGAGCTCGACATGTCATTTGTCATGAAAGCAAAATGAGACCATGTGAATGACTCGCTGTGCTTTGGCCCTAGTGCTGCTAGTAGGCTACTGGTGTTGCGGACCAAGATTGGCTGAAATTGGGCTATGTGTAAAACTGTTGTCTCAAATTTGTCCCCAACAGCAAGCGCTATTGTAGTAAGATTATTGTGAGCCTTAACCCAAATGGTCTCAATCAGCAATTGTCATCCAACATGCCAACTGTGACATCAACATGTGGTTTCTCTTCTGCAGGAAGTGGGACCACCTTGAACTCAAACATTGTCAAAAGATTGCATGTTTTGGAATGAAACCAGACTGTGGACCACTCTATCTTTAAACAGCTACAACTGAATCTTTGGTAACTGCTCCATCCCAGTCACCCCAAAAATGACCTTCAAGCTGCTACAGTTTGTTATTGCCTTTTTATTCATATTTTTGAAAAAGTAAGATCCCAAAATGTATTTGCTGTAACATCATTGATTATTTTGTCTTGGATCTGAACTTCTGTGATTTTGCTGCAGTTTTTTTTCTGTTTTGCTTTTAGTGCTAGCCTCACCAAAACATGTGTTAACACTTCTGCAAAAATATTTGC
>ENA-ORBV01005369-ORBV01005369.1-microbial-mat-metagenome-genome-assembly--contig:-NODE-5369-length-23671-cov-55.232390_pt1 | contig 23671 bp, 32 predicted proteins | sample MGYA00237777_ERZ505514 | MGnify/ENA primary metagenome ERZ505514 (study PRJEB26160, sample SAMN06269048) | microbial mat metagenome | isolation source: Oligotrophic lake microbial mat | place... | reverse complement strand
CGACGCGCGATGACACGCGACGCGCGATGACACGCGACGCGCGATGACGAGCCCGAGCGCAGCGAAGGGACGCAGTCCACCGGCGCCGAGTGCACACCGGCGCGAAGCCTCGTGCTTCCGCAGCCGATGAACATCTGCCGGTCGCTTCGCTCGCGGCTCGTCTCGGAGCGGGGCGCTTCGCCATGGACACGCCCGTCGGTCCACGCCCGTCGGTCCACGCCCGTCGGTCCACGCCCGTCGGTCCACGCCCGTCGGTCCACGCCCGTCGGTCCACGCTGGACGTACTGCCGCAACGGCTGGGCAATGTGCCAGTGCGGTCAGTGAACAGCGAGCCCGGCAGTAGATCGGAGAACGAATCTGAAGAACACTTCATCTGCTGATGGGGCTGCCGCGAAGATGACCCTGCGGCAGGAAGCAGGCGCGATCCGCTTCCAATCAACTGCCCAAGCTGGCGCAACATCACCCCGAAGGAACCGACATATGCAGCTCACTTTGGCCTCGGAAACCTCCATCGCTCTGAACGCAGGGCTTTCGGTGGAGGGTGTCACGATGTATCTCTTCTGGATCAGCACCGTGGCCATGGGTGCGGGCACCGCGTTCTTCTGGCTGATGGCCGGCAGCGTGCCGCGACCGTATCGCTCGGTCATGGTCGTCGCGGGCATCATCACCGCTGTCGCGTGCTACCACTACTTCCGCATGTCGGACATCTACACCGGGCAGGTCGCGAGCATGTTCAACGCCGACGGCGAGAGGATCCCGGGCAAATCGATCGCGCAGTTTCCCGTGGCCTACCGCTACATCGACTGGCTGATCACGGTCCCGCTGCTGGTGCTCGAGATCCCGCTGATGCTCAACCTCGGCGGACGATCCAGGGGGCTGTTCCGCTCGCTTGTCGGAGCGGCGATCGTCATGCTCGTCTTCGCGTGGATCGCTGAGGTCTCGGTCATCGGCTCGCAGACTTGGTGGGGGTTCTACATCGCCTCGTGCCTGGCGTGGGCGTACATCGTCTTCGTGCTCTACACCAAGCTGAATCAGCAGATGGCCACGCAGCCGCCGTCAATTGTCAAGTCTCTCAGGACGCTCCGCCTGTTCGTCCTGGTGGGCTGGACGATCTACCCGGTCGGCTTCCTGATGGCGCTTGTCGGTCCCTCGGGCGAGTCCCTGCGAGAGATCTGCTACAACATCGCCGATGTGATCAACAAGGTTGGCTTCGGGCTGGTGTGCTATGCCGGCATCAGCGCCCTTGCCCAGTACAACACGACTGAGGGCGGTCGCTTGGTCGAAGCTCGCAACGCGTGACAACGGGCGTGTGCACCGGATGCCGACGACCGGATGCCGACGACCTGATGCCGACGACCTGATGCCGACGACCTGATGCCGACGACCTGATGCCGACGACTGGGAATTCGCTTCCTGACGCCGCTGACCCCCGTGGATCCGAGCCAGCCCCGCTGCTCCGGGTCCACGGGAGCTTCACGGCCATCCTCGCACTGTTTGCGGTCGCTTGCGCGTGCATGATCTTCACGCCGTCGGCGACTTCGGGTGCCTGGCTCTGGGTCGTGGCCGTGTTCATCGTGGGCCTGCCCCACGGTGCGTACGACCTGGCGGCAATCCGGCGGACCTCGCCGAGCTGGCGAATCTCCGCCCGGCGATTCTCGGCCTACGCGCTGGTGATGCTCGCCTGCATCGGCCTCTTTGTTGCGCTTCCGGGGGCAGCGGTCGTGGCCTTTCTCCTTCTGGCCGCGCATCACTTCGGCATCAGCGACTCGGTCTGGACCCGCGGTCGAGTGAACCTTGCGTGGAGCGACCACCTCGTAGGCCTCGGGCGCGGGCTCGTCGTTCTCTTTGGCCCGTTCGCGTTCCAGCCATCGGCCTCTCTGGCCCCGTTCGCATCGATCGTTCGGCTCGTCCGACCCATCCCCGATCCACAGCCCGCGGTCATCGCGTCACTCGCGACCATCCTGGTTCTCATCGGGTTCGCACTCGTGTCGGCCGCATCGCTGCGCACCCGTCGCAGAGGACGGACCGAGGAATGGGCGACTCTTGCCGCCGTCGTGGCCTTGAGCGCCGTGGCGCCGCCGCTGGTGGCGATCGGATCCTACTTTCTCGTCATTCACTCCTTGGGACATTGTTTCCGCGCATTGACTCCGGGGCGTCCGGTTCATGCTCGGTACGTTTCCAACGCGCTGCGCGTCCACCGGGAGTCTCTTCCGCTGCTCGTGCCGTCGGTACTCATCGTTTTCATTCTCTCAACCCTCGTGCCCGGCCCGATCGCACCAGCCATGGCCACGTCCTTCCTCCTGTTCTGCGTGGTCGCCACACTCCCCCACCATCTGCTCTGGATGACTTCGCATCGCTGGACTGACCTTCCCCCCTGAATCGGGTCCAGCCGGAGTTTCACGCTCCGGCCCATTGCGGAGGGCGACACATTGGGGAAGCCGTCCATCCGGTAAAGAGGGATGACGCGTGCTCGCGGCTCGCAACTGGTGGCTGTCCCGAATGGCATCCCCACCAATCGTGCGGAAGCCCGGACCCTGAGCCCCCGAGCCCGCCGTGCGGCAGACACCTAACGCGACCGCTACACTCCGCCGCCCGCGCGCCGTGCGCGCGAGGTTCTTTTCAGGGATGTTTTCCTGCGAAACGTCCCTGGATCCACACGCTCTGGGAGAGGTCGGTCCATGGGTCATTTCGCCAGCGTCGTCGTCGACGAGATCAAGCGCACCGCGCGCCACCCCAAGCGGGTCATCAACCTGCTCAAGCCGAAGCGCTGGGCGTACGTCAGCTTCCGGCTTCGCATCGGCGATCGCTGGAAGAACTCCGAACGGGGCAAGGCGTTCACCTCGCGCGAGTACACCTCGTACCAGGACTACATCGACCACCAGAGCTCCAAGCTTTCCCAGATCGACCTCGGCGAGTACGACCGCCGGTACCGCGAGACGCTTCGCGAGCGCCTCGGCGACGATGGCTTCGTGAAGCCGGGCATGAACGCCCTCTGCCTGGGGGCGCGGCAGGGCACCGAGGTGAAGTCGTTCATCGATCTGGGCCTCTTCGCCATCGGCATCGATCTCGAGCCGGGCAAGGGCAACAGGTACGTCGTGGTCGGCGACTTCCACGACCTGCAGTACGCCGCCGCCTCGGTCGACGTGATCTTCTCCAACGCCATCGACCACGCGTTCGACTTCGGCAAGCTGCTCGACCAGATCGTGCGCGTCATTCGTCCGGGGGGCTATGTCATCTTCGAGCTGCCCCACGGCACCGAGGAAGGCAAGTCGCCGGGCTTCTGGGCCAGTTTCTGGTGGGAGAAGACCGCCGACATCGCCAAGGCCTTCGAAGCCCGCGGCTTCACGCTGCGCAAGCACGAGGGGTTCACCTATCCCTGGAAGGGCGACCACGTGGTGCTCCAGCGCACCTGAATGCCGAGCACGGACAGACACTGACAAGCCGTAAGCGTCCACGAATCGACATCGCCTCGCGGCGACCCTGCACGGATCACATTGCGGCGACGATTTCGGCATGGCGATCCTCGATGATGTCGGTCGGGGCGAGCTGCTCAGGCAGTGGCAGGCGAGCGGGCTCCCTTCACGCGAGTTCGCGCAGATCAGCGGCGTGAATCATCCGACGCTCTGCAAGTGGCGACGCGGGCTGCGACCGCGCTTCGTCGAGATTGAAGCGGGAGAGAAGCGTGGACACACCCCTCTGCACTGGTGTGCGCCGGCCCTTCGCCAGCCGCGATGTGCTCGTGTGCCCTCTTCTCCGTGTCCTCCGTGTCCTCCGTGTCACGAACCTTCTGCGCGCGACGTGACCGACTGCGAGAGCGTTTCGTTGCACACGTGACACTTCGGCCGAGCTGGAGTTCGGCGGTCCAGGGGGCGCGATGTGACGCGTGGGGACGAACGACGACCCTCACCCGTCGAGCCTCACTTCGTTCGGCTCGCCACCCTCTGCCGCGGCGCTGCGCTGGCGGGAGAAGGGATGTTCACACGCGCGGGGCGCGAGGCCAGCGCGGTGCCCAGCGCACGCATCCAGTCGTGCAACCCGACGTCCGTCGCCAGCACTGGGAGCAGCACATCAGCGCGGTGCCCAGCGCACGCATCCAGTCGTGCAACCCCCTGCTGATTCCTGATCCCTCCGGCTCGTGAAGCGAACCGGGAGCCACGCGGCAGCCAACGTCGAACTCGTCCCCCGCTTCCCCGCGCCGCCGCCCCCCGTCCCCGCGCTAAAACTGTCTCAAGAACCTTGCGTCATTCTCAAACAGCCATCGGATGTCGCTGATCCCGTATCGACGCATGGCGATGCGCTCGATGCCGAGGCCGAAGGCGAAGCCGCTCCACTCTTCGGGATCGACGCCGACGGCCTCGAAGACGTTGGGGTCGACCATGCCGCAGCCGCCGAGTTCGACCCAGCGCCACTCGCCGCGGATCTTCATCTTCATGTCGACTTCGGCGCTGGGCTCGGTGAAGGGGAAGAAGCTCGGGCGCATGCGCACCTCCGCCTCGGGGCCGAAGTAGGCGTGGGCGAACTGGATCAGCGTGGTCTTCAGGTCGACCATGGTCACGGCGCGGTCGACGTAAAGCCCCTCGATCTGGTGGAACATGCTGAAGTGCGTGGCGTCGTGGGTGTCGGGGCGATAGACCCGCCCCACCGCGACGATCTTGAGCGGCGGCTTCGACTTCTCCATCGCCCTGATCTGGATGGTCGAGGTCTGGCTGCGAAGCAGGAGCTTCGAACCGTCCTCGGTCCCGCCCATGTAGAAGTTGTCCTTGGGATCGCGGGCGGGATGACCTGCCGGAATGTTGAGGGCGATGAAGTTGTGGAACTCGTCCTCGAGCTCCGGTCCCTCGGCGACTGCGAATCCCATGCGGGCGAAGACGTCGGTGATCTCGTCGATGGTGCGGCTGAGGACGTGGCGGCGACCGAGTCCGGTGGGAAGTCCTGGCTCGCTCACGTCGACCGTGGGGCCGGTCTCGACCGCGGCGAACTGCTCCCTGGCGAGGGCGAACGCGGCCTCGATGGCTCCCTTCACTTCGTTCAGACGCTTGCCCACGGCGGGCTTGTCGGCCCTGGGCACATCCTTGAGCGCCGTCATCACCGACTTGAGTCGACCGTTGGATCCGAGCCACTGCACGCGCCACCGTTCGAGGAGCGCCGCATCGGCGACGGAGCGCAGTCCATCGAGGGCTTCACGCTCGAGCGAGTCGAGTTGCGGGAGCATGGCGGCGAGTGTACCGGGCGTCCGAACCAACAAAAACGCGTGATAGGAAAAACGCGTGACCGGAATGGACCGGTCACGCGTTCGAATGGACGTTGAACTTCGATCACTCGGCCGCAGGTGCTGCCGCGGCAGCGCCCTTGCGCAGCTTGGCGGCAAACGCCGTGCGTCGATCAGCGGCGCGGCGACGGGTCGAGCGGCCGCGACCACCGACGGTCGGCCCCTCTTCCTTGCCCACGAGCTGGAGGATCACGATGTCGGAGGCATCACCGAGACGATGCCGACCGGTCTTCACGATCCGCGTGTATCCACCGGGACGACCCTCGTACATCGGGGCCACCTTGGTGATGACGTGCTGGATGAGGCGCGGGGCCTTGCGAAGCTCGCCGTAGCGGTTGAACTCGATCGACTCCGCGTCGGGAAGCTCGAACCAGGGGTTCGACTTCTGCTCCGCCTTGGTGTTGGGATCGGCAACCCACGCGTGAATGCGTCGATCGTTGATCTTGCTGGTGAGCTGGCGGCGCGTCGCCAAGGTCTTCCGCTTGGCGAGGGTGATCATCTTCTCGACGAAGGGCTGAACGGCCTTCGCCTTCTGAAGCGTGGTCTCGATCTGACCGTGCTCGAAGAGGCCGGCTGCGAGGTTCCGCAGCATCGCCCGCCGATGGTCGGAGTCGATTGAGAACTGGTATCCGTGAACGCGATGACGCATGGGTAGGTTCCAGAGAATCGGGCCTCGCTCCCGACCACGAAGGGTCGGGCATTCATGCGAGGCCGGGTGAGATCCCCCAACACGGGGGCGGGCAATCGACTGCGGGGCTCACGCCTCCGCTTCAACCTCTTCATCTTCCAGAGCGGCCGGAGGCGTGAAGCCCTCGGGCAGCGGCATTCCGAGCGCAAGCCCGAGTTCCTCGAGCTTCCGCTTCACTTCACGGAGCGACGTGCGGCCGAAGCTGCGGACGCCGAGCAGATCGTTCTCCGTCTTGGTGACCAGTTCGCCCACGGTGCGGATGCGCGCCGACTCGATGCAGTTGCTGGCCCGGACCGAGAGTTCGAGATCACCGACCGGCATCGAGAGCTTGCGGATGAGATCGTCATCCACGCTCGCTGCGGCGCTGGCTTCGGCCGAGACCGTGTCGCGACCGAGGTCGAAGTACTGGACGAACGGATTGAGGTGCTTGCGCAGGATCTTGGCCGACTCGACGAGCGCGAGTTCGGGCGAGATCGTGCCGTTGGTCCAGATGTCGAGGACGAGTCGCTCGTAGTTGGTGCGCTGACCGATTCGGGTGTCCTCGATGCGGTAACGCACGCGAGTGACGGGGGTGAAGATCGCATCGACCGGAATCTCCCCGATGATCTGGTCTTCGCCGCGCTTGATCTGGGCGACGGCGGTCTGGTAGCCGCGACCACGGACCACGGTGAACTCCATGTCGAGTTCGGCGCCGCGATCGGTGAGGGTCGCCAGAACGTGATCGGGGTTGTGGATCTTGACCGACGGATCGGCGTCGATGAGGTCGCAGGTGACGACCACTTCCGAACCCGCGGGACCGTCGTGACGGGCGCTGAGCCGCATCCGCTTGGGCTCGTCCGATTCGGTGCTGACGATCAGCCCCTTCACGTTGAGCACGATGTCGGTGACATCCTCGAGGACGCCCGGAAGCGTCGAGAACTCGTGGGTGACCTTGGTCTTCTGAGCGCCCTTGCGGACCTCGATGACGTTGATCGTGATGACCGCGGCGCCCTCGATGGACGAGAGCAGGATCCGCCGCAGGCCATTGCCGACGGTGGTTCCGAAGCCCCGCTCGAACGGCTCCGTGATGAAGCGACCAAAAGTGGGCGTCAGTGACTTGTGATCGACAGTCACTCGCGCCGGAAGTTCCAATCCTCGCCATCGAACGTGCATGAAAGAGACTCCGTATTCAGCAGTGCCCCGCAACGGGACCGGCGGACCGGTCGTGGTTCCGGTGGAAGCGACCCCCGCCGCGATCGGAAGCGAATCGGCCCTGCTGATGGCCGAGGCGTCCCTGCTGGCGGCGGGGAAGAACGAAAGACGATGTCCTGCCAAGCGGCGATCCGCCCCGGTCGTTCGAGCCTCGGCCTCGTCCCCCATTCGGAACCCCGTTCGCGGCCATGCCACCATGAGTGGCGAGCAGTGGCGAGCAGGGGCGCGGATGGGGAGGAGAAGCTCGCTCGCCGACTCGGGTCGGCGCGTCAGACGCGGCGACGCTTGGGAGGACGGCAACCATTGTGCGGAATCGAGGTGTGATCCTCGACCGCAGTGACCTTGAGACCGTTCGCCTGGAGGGCGGTGACCGCCGACTCGCGACCGGGGCCGGGGCCCTTGACGCGAACCTCGACCTCCTTCATGCCCAGGCGACGCGCCTTGGAGACGCACTTCTCCGACGCTCGGCTCGCCGCGAACGGCGTGCTCTTGCGAGCGCCCTTGAAGCCCACTGTTCCCGCGGAGTCCCAGCACAGGGTCTCACCGTTGATGTCGGTGATCGTCACCAGGGTGTTGTTGAACGTGGCGTGCACGTGAACGATGCCCTTGATGACGTTCTTGCGAACCTTCTTCTTGCTGGCCATGGGGTGAACCGGGAGTGAGAGACGTCGAGGAAGCGCCGTGAGGCGGCCGACGAGTGCGTGAACGGAGCAGACGAACGAAACGAATGCAGTGCGAGGACCGGAGGACCGGAGGAAAGAAGGAACATGCCGGACGAGATCGATGCGGCGAGGCGAACGGCCCCGCCGACGACTCAGCCCTTGACGCCCTTCTTGCCGGCGACCGTCTTCTTCTTGCCCTTGCGGGTGCGGGCGTTGCAGCGGGTGCGCTGGCCGCGGACCGGAAGGCTGCGACGGTGACGCTCGCCGCGATACGAACGGATGTCCTTGAGTCGCTGGATGTCCTGAGCGACCTGACGTCGCAGGGCGCCTTCGACGATGTAGCCGGAGTCGATGATCTGCGCAATTGCGGCCAGTTCCTGATCGCTCAGGTCGCTGGCGCGACGATCAACGTCGATGCCCGCCTTCGCGAGGATCTCGGCGGCGAACTTCTCGCCGATCCCGTGGATGTACTGGAGCGCGAAGACGATCTTCTTCTTCTCTGGAATATCGATGCCTGCGAGACGGGGCATGAGGACCTGATCCAATCGAATGAGAGTCGGAGGTGGGTACGGACGATGCGAGGCGATTTCAGCGTCGGACCGTTCGGACGTTCGAAGTGCGCAATCAGCCCTGACGCTGCTTGAGGCGCGGGTTCTTCTTGTTGATGACGAAGCGCTTCCCCTTGCGGATCACGATCTGACAGTCGAGGGTCTTGCGCTTGATGCTGCTGCGAATCTTCATGGCGACACGCCTAATTCAGTGAACGGGGTCGGGCTACTGCACGAGGGGAAACGAACGAGCGAAACAGACAGCGATGTTCGAGGGCGCCGCGCCGGATCAACGACGTGACTCGACGGGACGAACTCGCGTGGGACGCGCTCGAATCGACTCGAGCGAAATCCCGCAGACCTTGCGAGCGATGTGAGGTTCCGGGGCGAGCTGAAGCTCCGGATTCGAAAGACCACAAATGTAGGCGAAAACCGTCCAGAAAGCGAGGGGCTCGGGGGCACCTCCTGCCCCATTTCCTCTCCCGAGCGTCCCGGCCCCGGTCAACGTCTCTGACCCGAAGCCGGAAACAGACCCCGAAATCAACCCGAACGGGGGGCCTCGTCGGCTGAGGCCGACTGGGTTCGACGGCTTCGCCGACGCTTAGGCGGTGTGCCGCATGCGCGGCACCTGTTTCAGGCCGGCCATGCCGCCGCTGACAGGGGGCGGATGAACTTCTCTCGCACGTGCGCGGCGGCAAGTCCGGCGATTCAGTTGGGGCTGCCGAACGGCCCCCCTGAAGTGCTCGGCTCGATCGACCAAGCTGACGAAGTCAGCGCCCCGTCGACCGTGCCGAGCTCAAAAAGGTCCCGCGCCAGCGGCACACCTCATGAGTCGGAGGCGCAGCCGACGACGACCGAGTCGGCGCAGCCGACCCGCTAATACCTGTACACAATCCGCCCCTTGGTCATGTCGTAAGGGCTCAGCTCGATCGTCACGCGATCGCCGGGGAGGATGCGGATGAAGAACTTCCTCATCTTGCCGCTGACGTAGGCCAGGATTTGCTGGTCGTTCTGAAGCCGCACGCGAAACATCGCGTCGGGGAGCGCCTCGGTGACCTCGGCGTCGAGCTTGATCTTGTCTTCCTTCGCCATGCGGTGGTTCGGATCTTCTCGTGAGAGTGAGTGGTGGAATGCCGGGATTCCATCCCAGCGACGCCAAGCCTAGCCGAATCAGGACCGTTTCGTTACGGACAGATCGATCGAATCATGCGACTCGCTGTCGCCGTCATCAGTCAGCACGTCCGCTCGGTCGCGGGCAATGGCCACGGTGTGCTCGAAGTGGCAGGCGGGTGACCCGTCCACGGTCACCACCGTCCAGCCATCGCCGGCCTCGATCGTCTCCGCGTTGCCGAGGACGACAATCGGCTCGATCGCCAAGGTCATCCCGGGTCGCAGGGTGAAGTCGTCCTGCCGTCCGCCGCCCGCCGGGGCTGCGTGGTTGGGGACCTCGGGCGGCTCGTGCAGCTCGCGGCCGATGCCGTGCCCGACGTAGTCGCGGACGATCCGGTACCCGCGGGCGGAGGCCGTCGACTCCATCGCCCCGGCGATCTCGCTCCAGAGGCGACCAGGCCGGGATTCCGCGATGGCCAGTCCGAGCAGTTCGCGGGTGGTCCGCAGCAGATCGGCGAGTACGGGAGAGAGTTCGCCGACGCCGCAGGTGACCGCCGAGTCGGCGCACCACCCGTCGAGTCGAACTCCGCAGTCGATGGTCACCAGATCGCCATCGAGAAGTCGCCGCGACCCGGGCACGCCGTGCACCACCTCTTCGTTCACGCTCACGCACGCGCAGGCGGGAAAGCCGCGGGTGAGAAAGAGCGCTTCACCACCGAGGCGATCGATGCACTCGGCGGCCGCATCGGCAAGGTCGCTGGTGGTCGCGCCGGCGACGCACTGCGCCGCCGCGGCGGCGAGGGCCTGCTGAGCGATGCGACCCGCGGCGCGGATGGCGTCGATCTCGGTTTGCGTGCGAAGCGGGATCCTGAGCGCCCGAACCCCGTCGCGGCGAGCGTCGCGAAGACTGGCCCGCCGAATCGCGGGTGTCCGAGGACGCGGCAGAGGCGAGTACGACATCCGGTTCAAAGCTCACTCAACCGCGGGCGCTTCGGATCCGTGGTCCGCCGCGGTTCTGATCGCCCGTGTCGAGGAAGCCCGCGTAGTTTCGCATGAGGAGGTTGGCCTCGATCCGCTGAATCAGCTCGAGTCCCACGCTCACCACGATGAGCAGTCCGGTGCCGCCAAGGAACGCCGACACGAAGGGCGGAATGTTCATGCTCTCGGCGATGATCGTCGGGATGATCGCGATGATCGAGAGGAAGCCGGCGCCGACATAGGTGATGCGCTCCATCACGGTCTCGAGATACTCGGCCGTTCGCGGTCCCGGTCGGAGCCCGGGAATGAAGCTCCCGTGGTCCTTCAGGTTCTTGGCCATGTCCTCGGGGCTGAACTGCACCGTGGTCCAGAAGTAGCTGAAGAAGTAGATCAGCAGCACTTCACAGATGATGTAGGGGTAGCGTCCGAAGTTGAAGTGGTACGCCAGGAAGCTGGTCGCGTTGGCCCACCACTCCGGAGCGCCGAGGGCGGCGCGGCTTGCCATCCAGCCGAAGATCGCCGAGGGGAAGATCATCAACGAGCTGGCGAAGATGATCGGCATCACACCGGCATGGTTGACTCGCAGGGGCAGGTAGTGCCGCTGACCGCCGAAGACTCGTCGCCCGCGGGTGTGCTTGGCCTGCTGAATGGGAATGCGCCGCTGCGCGACCGTGATCAGAATGGCGCCAGCGGTCACGAAGACGAAGGCGGCAACGAGGAAGATCACGCCGATCACGCCGATGCCGGCGTCCTGCGCCTGGGTGCTGGGGTCGAAGTTCTCCCACACCCACTGCACGGCGTGGGGCATTCTCGAGAGGATGCCGGCGGTCAGGATGATCGAGATGCCGTTGCCGATTCCGTACTTGTCGATCTGCTCGCCGAGCCACATCAGGAAGATGCTGCCGGCGGTCAGCGCCGCGATGCCCGCGGCGAAGAAGAGGATGAGGCCGTTGCCTTCGAGAAATGCGGGCTGCACGAGGGCCTGGGCCCGCATCGAGTTGAGCCACATGCCACCCTGGATGAAGCACAGGGCCACCGTCGCGTAGCGGGTCCACTCCATCAGCTTCTGCTGACCGGAGGCGCCTTCCTTCTTCATCTCCTGAAGCGACGGAATGACCGTCTGCAGGAGCTGGAAGATGATGCCGGCCGTGATGTAGGGCATGATGCCCAGGCCGAAGATGGTCGACTGCGAAAGCGAGCCGCCCGAGAAGATCGAGGCGTACTGCACCAGACGACCAAAGCCGGTGCCGGCCTCGGCAGCCTTGGCTGCGGAGCGGGCGAGTTCGCCCTGATCGACGCCGACGATGGGAATCCAGAACCCAAGGCGGTAGACGATCAGAATGCCAAGCGTGAACAGCACGCGGTTGCGCAGATCGGGGACGCGGAAGATGTTCGCAAACGCCTGAAGCATGTCACCTCACGACTGGTCACGGGGGGGCGATCGAGCGGAGGCTCGTCACCCTGACTCGCATCGAATCAGCTTGCGGTCTTGGCCTCGGTCTTGGGAGCGGCGACCTTCGGAGCCCGCTTCCAGGTGGCCCGGGCGTTCAGGGTCAGCGTACCGCCGGCCGACTCGATCTTGGACTTCGCCGCAGCCGAGCACTTGGCGGCGACGATGTTGAGCTTCTTGGTCAGGTCACCCTCGGCGAGCACCTTGAGCGGCCTGTTGACATCGCGCACGAGACCGATTCGCACCAGGCTCTCGAGAGTCACATCAGCGCCATCCTCGCACCGGGCCTCGAGGGCCTTGAGGTTGACGACGTGGTACTCGGTGGCGAAGGCCGAGTTGTTGAATCCGCGCTTCGGAAGGCGCTGGGCGAAGGGCTTCTGTCCACCCTCGTAGCCGGCGCGGAAGCTCCAACCGGAGCGCGAGGTCGCGCCCTTCTGACCTCGACCGGAGGTCTTGCCGCTTCCGCTTGCGCGACCGCGACCGATGCGCTTGCGACGACGGTGGGCTCCGACCTGCTCGGTGATCTCATGGATCATCATGGCGAATCTGTCTCCGGCACTCTGGCCAGTCAAGCGGCGCTCAGCGCCGCGGAAAGTGTCTCGTACGGCTCGCGGGCAGGGATGAATCCCGATCCGAAGCATTCTCGTTCACTGCAAGTGGGGTCAGTCGGTCGCTGCCGCGGCGATCAGGCCGGACCGCTCGACTCACCACCACCACCACCACCGGCAGCAGCACCACCGCCGCCACCGCGACGCGGGCCGCCACGACGACGACGCTCGTCGGCGACGGTGTTCACCGGGGCCGCGGCCTTCTCGCCGCGCGGGGCGGAGGCGAAGAAGGCCCGTCCGCGCTCGATCGATTCCTCGACGCCGGTGGGCGGAAGCTCGACGCCGCGCAACCGCTGGATCGCATCGCGGTTGCGAAGCTGCTCCATCGCCGCGAGCGTGGCCTTCACCAGGTTCTTCGGGTTGCTCGAACCGAATCGCTTGCTCAGGCAGTCCTTGATTCCGGCCATCTCAAGCACGGCACGCACCGCGGCGCCGGCGAGCACGCCGGTTCCGGGCGACGCGGGAATCAGACGCACGCAGGAAGCGCCGAAGCGACCTTCGACCTCGTGCGGAATGGTCCGGTCGCAGAGCGAGAAGGCTCGCATCTTTCGACGGCCTTCCTTCTGGGCCTTCTCGATGGCCTGCGGAACCTGGTTGGCCTTGGCGTAGCCAAGACCGACCTTGCCGCGGCGATCGCCGACGACCACCATCGCACCGAAGCTGAACCGACGTCCGCCCTTCACTGTCGCGGCGGTTCGGTAGATGCCCACGGTGGTGGATTCGATTGAAGAACTCTCGTCGAGAATCTCAGGCATGGGTAAGGCTCGTGCAGGAATCAGTCGGTCGGTGTGCAGTCGTCGATTCAGGCGGTGCGCTGATCGCGAATAGGAGTGTCGTTCGTCCGGAGTTGATCAGAAGCCAAGCCCGCCCTCGCGGGCGCCATCGGCCAGGGCCTTGATGCGACCGTGGTAGCGGAATCCGTTGCGGTCGAAGACCACCTTCTCGATTCCAGCGTCCTTGGCCCGCTTGGCGAGAGCGATGCCGACCGTCTTGGCGGCGACCGCGTTGCTGGTCGAGGTGACCTCGCCTTCGACCGACCCGTCGAGGGTCGAGGCCGAGGCCAGGGTCCGACCGCTGAGATCGTCGATGACCTGGGCGTAGATGTGCTTCAGCGAACGGAAGACCGTCAGCCGAGGGCGCTCGGGGGATCCGAAGACGCGCTTGCGGATGCCCTGCTTGCGACGGTTCCGACGAACTGTTTTGAGAACAGACTTGTTCATGGCTCTTGCTCGTGAAGTGCACCGTGACGATCGGACTGAAGCACGGGCCGGACGACGGACTGGACGACGAAATCAATCTGTTGCCTCGGGAAGTTCCCTCGAGACACACACTCACCGGGGGGCGGGGCCGGGTTCGGCCGCTCCCGGCAGCGCTTACGAACCGAAGGCCTTGCCCTGCTTCCGCTGGATGACCTCGTCGGTGTACTTGATGCCCTTGCCGTTGTAGGGCTCGGGCTCGCGGTGCGAGCGGACCGCCGCGGCAAACTGCCCGACGAGCTGCTTGCTGGGGCCGGTGATGGTGATCATCGTGTTGTTGGCGATGTCGACCTTGAGGCCCTCGGGAACGGGCATGGTGATGGCATCGGCGTACCCGACGTTGAGCACCAGGTTCTTGCCCTGGAGCTTGCCCTGCCAGCCGACGCCGACGATCTCGAGCTTCCGCTCGTAGCCCTTGGTCACGCCCTCGATCATGTTGTTGATGAGCGAGCGGGTGAGGCCCCAGTAGGCCCGCATCTGTCCGTCCTCGCGCGCCGACTCGGGGATTGCGCAGACGATCCGCTTCTCACCCTCTTCCCAGGTGACGGTGACCTCGGGGCGGTAGTTCAGCGAAAGCGAACCCTTGGCGCCCGAGATGTCGAGCGTGCGCTGCGAGGGGTTGATCGCGACCTTGACTCCGGCCGGGACCGAAACTGGCTGCTTGCCGATGCGGGACATGGAAGACCTCTTCGTGACGAGCTGAACTTCAGGCGGAACTGCTGGGTGAACTGCGAACCGGACTGCGGACCGGACTTGCTCTGGGGCATCGGGCCAATCGCCCGAACCCAGGGGATCAGGAGACGGTGGCGACGACTTCGCCGCCGACTCGGACCTCGCGGCACTTGCGATCGCTCATCACGCCCTGGCTGGTCGAGATGATGGCGATGCCGAGACCTTGGAGGGGACGCGGCAGATCCTCGACGTTGCTGTACACCCGGCAGCCGGTCTTCGAGGTGCGCTGGATCGAGCTGATGAGCCGCTCGCCGTTCGGGCCGTACTTGAGATCGATCCGGAGCTGACCTCCGTGACCGTCCTCGACGATGCCGAACTTGTTGATGTAGCCCTCTTCGACGAGCACGTTCGCGACGCCGCGATTGAGCTTGTTGTTGAGGCAGACGACGTGCTTCTCGCGATTGCGGACCGCGTTGCGGATCCGGGTGAGCATGTCGGCGGTCAGATCCTGAATGGCCATGATCGTGTTTCCGAGGCGCGGGGACGAAAGTGCAGTGGGGGAAGGTCGTACCTTCCCGAAGATTCGACGACGAGACAGAGGAGTCGGCCGGCGTCCCGTGAGGCGGTCCGATGATGGACCGATCCGAGAACGCCGATGCAGCAGGCGAAGTCGGGCTTACCAGCTCGCCTTGCGCATGCCGGGGATCAACCCTTGCAGGGCGAGTTCCCGAAGCATGATGCGGCTGACGCGGAACTTGCGGTAATAGCCGCGCGAACGACCGGTGATCTCGCACCGGTTCTTCTTCCGGCTGGAGTACTTGGGGGTCCGCTTCATCTCTGCGAAGACTGCCTTGCTCGCCATGATGGTTCCTCAACGGGCTGAAGTGATTCGCCGACCTTTGCCGGTCTTCGAACCCTTCCCTTCGACGCTTGGGGCGCTACGGCCCCGACGGTGACTTGACGTGACGACTACGGGACTTCCAACTGGACTGCGAACCTGAAACGCGGCGTCGCCATCGACGCCCTGTCTCGGGCTCGCGCCCCAGACTCACTTCCAGACTCACTTCCAGACTCACTTCCAGACTCACTTCCAGACTCACTTCCAGACTCACTTCTACCGACTCACTTCTCTTCGGGACGAACAAACGGCATGCCCAATTCCTGGAGGGCGACGCGACTTCGCTCGGGATCACTCTGCGAAAAGACGATGTTGACGTTCATGCCATGCGTGAACTGCACGTTGGCCATGTTGATCTCAGGGAACACGGCCTGCTCGGTGAGGCCCATCGAGTAGCTCCCGCCCTGATCGAAGGAGTCGGCGGGAACGCCGCGGAAGTCCTTGATTCGGGGGATCGCCAGGTTGATGAGGCGGTCGAGGAAGCTCCACATCCGCTCGCCGCGGAGGGTGACCATGAACGCCGAGGGTGAACCCTCGCGCACCTTGAAGTTCGAGACCGACTTCTTGGCCAGGATCATCACCGGCTTCTGGCCGGTGATCGTGGTCAGGGTGGAGATCACGGTGTCGCGGAGCTCTGGCTTGAGCTTCTGGTTCTCGAGAAACCGGCCAATGCCGCAGTTGACGATGATCTTCTGGAGGCGCGGCAGCTCGTGGGGATTCTCAAGCCCGAACTGCTTCGACACAGCGGGCGCAGCCTTCTCTCGGAAGATCTGCTCGAGCCGGGCGAGCTTGCGTGGTGCAACGGTGGTGGTCATGGCGGAACTCGACGAAAACCGGGATCGGTCTCAGATCACTTCTTGGTGGAGGCGGGCTTCTTGTCGGCCCCCTGGGCGGACTTCGACGCCGCCTTTGGGGCAGCCTTGCTCGCGGGGGACTTGCTGGCAGCCTTCCTGGGGGCGGTGGGAGCGGCGCGGAGCGTGTGCAGTTCGGAACCGCCACGCACGGCGAGGCGCACCTTGGTGCCGTCGTCCTTGGTGGCGAAACGCACCCGAGTCGGCTTGCCGTCGACGACGGGGCTGACGTTGCTGGAGTGGATCGGCGACTCGCGGCGGATGATGCCGCCCTGCTGACGGGTCTGCGTGGGCTTCATGTGCTTGGTGCGCATGTTCACGCCCTGCACGACGACCCGGTCGCCGCCGGTGCCTTCACCGACGATGACTCGCAGGATCTGGCCGACCACGCCGCGGTCGTTGCCCGCGGTGACGATGACGTTGTCTCCCTTGCGGATGTGGCGTGGCATGGTCAGACGACCTCCGAGGCGAGCGACACGATCTTCATGTAGTTCTTCTCACGCAGCTCGCGAGCGACTGCTCCGAAGATGCGGGTGCCGCGCGGGTTGCCGTCCTTGTCGATCAGCACGCAGGCGTTGCTGTCGAATCGGACGTACGAACCGTCGTCGCGGCGGGTGGGGTACTTGCATCGGACGATGACGGCCTGCACCTTGTCGCCGGCCTTCACTTCGCCGTTGGGCAGAGCCTTCTTCACCGAGCAGACGACGCGGTCGCCGATGCCGAAAGCCACGCGCGTGAACTTTCCGCGGGCAGTCGAGACACCGAGGACGCCGATGACGGCCGCGATCTTCGCGCCGCTGTTGTCGGCCACTTCAATACGTGATTCCTTCTGGATCATGGTGGGGTCAACCTCCTCCGCAGGGCTGCTGCCGTTGCGGGGATGTGCGGAGGATCATCAGCGGTTGGGAGTCTGGGTCCGTCCGGAAGCCGTCCCGGAAAGCCCGTCATTGAGGAGTTCAGCGGGTCCGATGCCGCGTTCAACGACGCGTACCAGAGTCCACGACTTGGTCTTCGAGATCGGACGGCACTCGGCGATCTCGACGCGATCACCGATCCGCGACTCGTTCTTCTCGTCGTGCACGTGAAGCACCGAGCGGTTCTTCACGTACTTGCCGTACTTGGGGTGCTTGGACGAATAGGCGATCACGACGGTTCGCGTCTTGCTGCGCTTGTCGCTGGCGACGACGCCGACTCGGTGAGGCGCACGATCGGGAACGGTGATGGTCTTCAGGTGGCTCATGGTCAGGCCTTGCTTCCGTTGGCGAGCTGCGCCTCGGCGCGGCGACGATTGGCCTCGGTCAGAACGCGAGCGAGATCCTTCTTGGTCTTTCCGAACTGCGAGGTGTCGTCGATCTTCTCGGTGACGACCTGGCAGCGGAGATCGAAGAGTCGGCGGCGCAGTCGCGTCGTCTCGATCGTGATCTCCTCGTCATTCAGCTTGCGGACTTCCTTGGTCTTCATGGCTCAAACTCGGTCGTCAACGTGGGAATCAATCAGCAGTGCAAACGCGGTGCCCATTCAGGAGTCGGGTGGGCAACCCCTAACCGGCAACTCTTGTGCGGGACGGCCCGCCTTGGTCACATCCATCACACGGCGATTCGCCGCCCGACGAACCGGCATCGCACCGGCATCTTGTGGGCGATGCGGGCCAGGGCCTGCTTGGCGAGGTCCTCCGAGACACCGGCGATCTCGAAGAGCATCGTCCCGGGCTTCACGCGAGCAGCCCAGAAGTCGGTCTCCGCCTTGCCGCTGCCCATGCGCATCTCGAGGGGCTTCTTCGAAATGGGCTTGTCGGGGAAGACCCGGATGTAGACCTTGCCCTGGCGACGAAGGAAGTGCTGGGCGGCGACGCGGCCGGCCTCGAGCTGCCGGGCCGAGACCCAGTGCAGATCGAGCGACTGCAGCCCGTAGTCGCCGAACGCGACGTAATTGCCGCGGGTGGCGTTGCCGCGCATCTTGCCGCGCTGCTGCTTTCGGAACTTGATCCGCTTGGGCATCAACATGATCGTGGTCTCTGCGGAAGGGGCTCAGTCGGGAATCGTGAAGGGTGCGGAGGAAACAAGCTGGATCAGCGACGGCCGCGAGCACGAGCCCGTCCGCCGGCGGCGGTCGACTGGTTCTCGTCGGGGGTGTTCTGCGAGTACATGCCCTTGAAGACCCAGACCTTGACGCCGATGGCGCCGCTGGTCGTGAAGCTGTGGCAGGACGCGTAGTCGACGTTCGCCTGGAGCGTCGAGAGCGGAATCGAGCCGAGGCGGGTATCGAGGGTGCGGGACATCTCGGCGCCACCGAGTCGACCGGCGAGCAGGATGCGGACGCCCTTGGCGCCGTTGTTCATCGCCGACTCGCAGCGCTGCTTGAGCACGCGGCGGAAGTTGGCCCGCTTCTTGAGCTGCTCGGCCAGGGTCTCGGCGATGAGCCGAGCATCGGTGTCGGGGCTGGCGATCTCGATGATCTTGATGACCACCTTTCGGCCGGTCAGAAGCTGAAGCTCGGCGGTGAGCTTCTCGATCTCCTGGCCCTTCGGTCCGACGACGATGCCGGGACGGGCGGTCTTGATGACCACCGTCAGCTCTTCGCGGGTGCGCTCGATGTGGACATCGGAGACCGCCGCGAATGGAGGCGTCTTGTTCAGGCGCTTGTCCACGAACTTGCGGATCTTGTAGTCCTCGACGAGCAGCTCGCCGAAGAGCGCCTTGGGCGCGTACCACCGCGACTTGTGGGGCTCGGTGATGCCGACGCGGAAGCCGAATGGATGGGTCTTTTGTCCCATAGTTCTCGGTGTGTCCTAAGTGCGGGGGGTCCTGAACGGGCGTCGGAGGGTGGTCTGACGAGTCGATCGGGACGGAGTGTGAAGGGCCCAGACGGGAAGTTGCTCGGGGCGAGGGTCGGCGTGAACGGAGTTCGGAAACGGTTGATCAGCCCGTGCTGTCGACCGCGATGCGGATGTGGCTGGTTCGCTTGAGGATCTGGTGGGCGCGACCACGGTCCTTCTGATTGAACCGCTTCTGGGTCGTGCCACCGTCGACGGTCGCTTCGCTGACGACCAGCGAAGTGAGATCGACATCAGCCTGCTCGGCGTTGGCGATGGCCGAACGGAGGATGCTCCGCATGAAGTACGCGCCACGCTTCTTGCACATCTGCAGCGCCGTCAGGGCGTCGTCGATGGGCATGCCGCGGATCATGTCGGCGACAAGGCGAGCCTTGCGCGGAGCGATGTGACAATGTCGGTGGATGCTGTGATACGGCATGGGGTGTACTCGAAAATGCGGATTCCGCAGTGCCAACCTGAAAACCAGTCGCGAGGCTGAGGCAACGAGGCGGGCCGATCAGCCCTTCTCGCCGGCAGCGAGGCCTTCCTTCTTGTTGGTGTGACCTCGGAAGGTGCGCGTCGGGCTGAACTCGCCGAGCCGATGTCCGACCATGTCTTCGGTGCAGAAGACATCGGCGAAGCTGCGTCCGTTGTGGACCTGGAAGGTGAACCCGACGAACTCGGGGACCACCGTGCAGGCGCGGGACCAGGTCTTGATCGGGGTCCGCTTGGTCTGGGCCGACATCTTCTCGACCTTGCGGAAGAGCTTCTCGTCGACGTACGGACCCTTCTTCAGTGAACGGCTCATGGCGGATGACTCGGTGAACAGGAATCGAAAGAGCGAAGTGCGGGACTCGAACTGCGGATGAAGAACTGCGACGTGCGGGGCGAATGGATCAGAGCTTCAACTGGCCGTAGCGCACGCTGCGGCGACGGCGAAGGATCAGACGATCGGTCCACTTGCCGCGACCGCGGGTGCGACCACCCTTGGCCTGCGTGCCGGACGCGTTGCTCGGCTCCTGACCGCCCTTGGAGCGGCCTTCACCACCGCCGTGCGGGTGGCAGTGGTGGCTCATCGCCATGCCGCGGGTGGTCGGACGACGTCCCTTCCAGCGGTTGCGACCGGCCTTGCCGAGCTTGACCTGGCCGTTGTCGACGTTGCCGACCTGACCGAGGGTGGCGCGGCAGTCAAGGGAGACCTGGCGGATTTCACCCGAAGGCAGCACCAGGGTGGCGTACTGGCCTTCCTTGTTGGTGAGCCGGCAGCCCAGGCCCGCGGCTCGGCACAGCGTGCCGCCCTTGCGAGGCTCGAACTCGACGTTGTGGACGGTGAGGCCGGTGGGGATGTGCCGAAGCGGCATGCAGTTGCCGGGCTTCGGATCGATCGGCTTGGCTGAGCTGAGGACCTGGTCGCCGGCCGTCACGCCCTTGGGGGCGACGATGTAGCGGAGGGTGCCGTCCTCGTACTTGAGCAGGGCGATGTGGCAGGTGCGGTTCGGGTCGTACTCGATGCCCACCACCGTGGCCACCATGTCGTCCTTGGTGCGTCGGAAGTCGATGACGCGATAGCGGCGCTTGTGGCCGCCGCCGCGACCAAGCACGGTGAGCTTGCCCTGGCAGTTGCGGGCGCCCGTGCGCGGAAGCGGCCGAAGCAGCGACTTCTCGGGGCGCTTCTTGGTGACCTCGGCATGGAGGTTCACCGAAGCGTTCCGGCGTCCGGCGGTGACTGGCTTGTAAACGCGAATGGCCATTGGGATGCTCGGAGTCGCGGGAGTGGATCGGGAAGCGGGAAGTGGGACTGGAACTGGATCGGGAGCTGAGGAAGCGATGCGGGACGAACTCAGAAGAGCTCGATCTTGTCGTCCTGATGAATGCGGACGATGGCACGCTTCAGCGAGGGAAGCTCGATGATGCCGTACTTCAGGCGGCGCGAGCGACCCTTGCGGTTCTGCGTGGAGACGCCGAGGACGCGCACCTTGTACAGCTCCTCGACGGCCTTGCGGATATCCACCTTGGAGGCGCGGCGATCGACCTGGAAGGCGAACTGGTTGAGCTCGCCGGAGGCGATGGTGGCCTTCTCGGTGACCAGCGGCTTCTTGATGACGTCAGTGGCCAGCATCACGCTGCCTCCTCATTGGAATCCGATTCCCAGCAACTGCCATCGAGGAACGCCTGGAGTGCAGCCTTGTCGACGACCAGGAAGCGATGGTTCAGGAGCTCGAACACGTTGAGCTGCTCGATCCGCACCACATCGACACCTTCGATGTTGCGGGCGGAGAGGTAGGCGTTGCGGTTCTCGCCGTCGATGGCCACGAGGCAGGTGCGCTCGATGCCCACCGCCTTGAGCAGATTGACGAAGGCCCGGGTGCCGGGCTCGCCGAACTTGAGATCGGCGAAGCACTTCACCTCGTTGTCCACCAGCTTCGCCAGCAGGGCGTTGCGGTTGGCGAGGCGGCGCATCTTCTTGGTGAGCGAGGAGCGGAATCCCTCGCGGTCACGGTGCTTGGCGTGGGCGTTGCCGCCGCCCTTGCGGACGTTGGTGCGCACGGCGCCGGCGCGGGCGTTGCCCGTGCCCTTCTGCTTGTAGATCTTGCGCGTCGAACCCCTGATCTGGCCGCGGTTCTTGGTCCGGGCGGAGCCCTGGCGCTGGTTCGTGTGCGTGATCACGTAGGCCTGCTTGAGCAGGGCCGGACGCACTTCGTCGCCCAAGGTCGCAGGGTCGATGGTCAAGGTCTCGACCTGCGCGCCTTCTTTGTTGTAGATCGGAAGCTCGATCATGGTTTCACCTTCAGGTTCGCCGAGAGGGCCAGTTGGCCTGGTCTCGGTCGAAGCCGGTTTGGATGGTGCCCCCGACGACTGCGCGTCGGCGGAACCATCGAAATTCGCCTCACCCTCCCCCGTGCTGTTACAGCGGTGCGCGGGGGCAGGGATATCGACTCGGTTGATTGATTGTCGGCACCGACTGGTTCCCCCGCTGCACCATTGCAGCCGGGGCCTTGCCGGTCAGACTGCGAGTTCAATCACTCGCCAGCCTGCTTGCGAGCCTTGTCCTTGTATAGACGACGGGGTGCCCGGACGAAGAGGATGCCTGTGTTGGGGCCGGGCACGGCCCCCTTCACGAGGAGGATGTTCTGACTCTCATCGATGGCGACGACGTCGAGGCTGCGGATGGTCACTCGCGAGTCGCCGAGGTGACCGGCCATCTTCTTGCCCTTCTTGATCTTCGCGCCGTGACCACGGTCGGTGCCGTGGCTGGCGATGCTGCCCGGCGAACGGTGCTTCCGCTCGGTGCCGTGGCTGGCGCAGAGTCCCTTGAAGTGGTGCCGAACCATGGAACCCTGGAACCCCTTGCCCTTGCTGGTGCCGACGACGTCGACGAACTTGAGACCGGCGAGATCCTTCACCGAGATCTCCTGACCGAGCGTGTACTGCCCGGCTTCGGCGTCGTCGTCCATCCGGACTTCACGGTGGAGCCGCTTCGGCGTGACGCCGGCGGCCGCATCGTGGCCCATGACCGCCATCGTCGAGCGACGGGGCTTGGCGTCCTCCATCGCGATCTGAATGGCGCTGTATCCGTCGCTGGCGACGGTCTTCACCTGGGTGACGAAGCACGGTCCCGCGGAAATCACGGTGACCGGAATGTTTCGTCCGTCCTCGGTGAAGAACCGAGTCATGCCCACTTTTCGTCCGATGATTGCGGCTGGCATTGGGTTCGAATCCTGACAATCGTGTGCGATATGCACGGGAATCTGGTCAGAGGTCGGGCTGTTGACCGACGTGACTCAGGAAGGCACTCAGGCCTTGATCTTGATGAAAACGCCCGCGGGGACCACGAGGCGATTGAGGGCCTCGACCGTGCGGGCGTTGGGTTCGGTGATGTCGATGATGCGCTTGTGCGTTCGGATCTCGAACTGCTCGCGCGACTTCTTGTCGATGAACGGGCTGCGATTGACCGTGTAGATCTCGCGCCGCGTCGGAAGAGGAATCGGGCCCGCAACGCGGGCGCCGGTCCGCTTGGCGTGATCGACGATCTCCTTGGCCGACGAGTCGAGGGCCTGGTGGTCGTAAGCCTCCATACGGATCCGAATCTTGCTGCCGCCGGTCATTTCACGCTCGGATTCATCCCCACCGTCGATACTCGCCACGAGTTCGCACGGCTGAGGAAAGAGGACACTCGAAGGCCGCTGGCCGATCCAGCAACCACTTCTGACTCGTTGTCGCTCCGAAACACGGGGCGACAACTTCCAATCCCACCCAATCCAAGCCAAGCCAATCCAAGCCAAGCCAATCCAAGCCAAGCCAATCCAACCCAACCGTCAGGTCGACGGTCGACCTGCGCCACGCCAACGCCCACAGGAACGAGATTCCGAGGCGTCTCCGGAAGAGTTCTGCAAACCGACGCCTGCATCGATCGGACTGCGAGGCCTCGCCTTCAACTGCTTCGAGAGGCCGCGTTCGAACGAGAGGGTGGTCGACAGATCGTTCCGGCCACGATTTCGACGCGTTTGCACTCGTCGACACGTGGAGAACACGCCACTTCGGACCTGCGAAGTGCGAATCGCGGATGATAGGGATTGCCTCGGGCGTGTCAATGCCCCACGGCGTCCTCCTTGGCTTCGCCCCCTTTCCCCCTGTCTCTTATACACATCTCCGAGCCCACGAGACTAAGGCGAATCTC
>ENA-ORBV01005368-ORBV01005368.1-microbial-mat-metagenome-genome-assembly--contig:-NODE-5368-length-23674-cov-14.614909_pt1 | contig 23674 bp, 23 predicted proteins | sample MGYA00237777_ERZ505514 | MGnify/ENA primary metagenome ERZ505514 (study PRJEB26160, sample SAMN06269048) | microbial mat metagenome | isolation source: Oligotrophic lake microbial mat | place... | reverse complement strand
TTCACCAATCAGACGGCTACACCTATATGAAAGGAGAACTTGCGCTTCCTCCCCATGCCTAAAGGCAGGGGTATCCGCGCAAGGAATTTGATGACCCGCGATAATATGTTAGCTTATATCGAGCAGTGGCTCGAGTTCCGTTTGTATGGCGTTGAAATCAACGACGATGGGAACATCGCCGCATGGGACGCATTGTGCGAATGCGAGATCGAGATTGTGATTCATTCGGTACTGGACATCGCAACCGTCGAATCCGCGCTTGATCTGTATGACCGCCGGATGAGCGAACCGTCCACCGACCCGGATAGCGATGTGCGTTACCCGTGTGGGCTGTTGATATGGATTGTCGCAGAACGTGCTGAGGCTGGTGTATCTGAATGGGTCAAGGAATGTGATGACTTGTGGCTTGTGTGGGCGAGAGACCTTACCGCGCCAACGATTAAATAGTTTATATCCACAGGCATTTGTCTGTGTAAATAAAAAACGCCCGGTTGACGCGGGCGGCTGGCGGGGAGAACCGCGTCAGCGAAGACAGTATAACCTATAACTTAAAGGGAGAAAAGAAGATGGTTAAATCACTTGGGGTTTTCAATGAAAAAGGCGGGACGGGCAAAACAACAATCTCGGTGTCCGTCGCTGCAGGGCTGGCAATCAGGGGGTATCGGGTTGTTCTTGTGGACTCTGACCCTCAAGCCAATGCTACGCTGGCGCTAGGCCACAAAAAAGAAGGTGGATTGTACAACCTCATTATTCGTGATGCCGAGTTTCAGGATGTACTTCGTCCGGTTGACCCTGACATTATCGGGTATGACGTTCAAGGTGAACTGTGGGTGCTTCCGGGCAACTTGGAGACTCGCGGTATTCCGGTCATGCGCCCAGACCCGTTTATACTTCGCAAGCGCGTCTTGGGTCTGGATGTGGACACCGATGAAGAAATCGGTGGAGGACTGGAAGGATGGGCGGATTATGTTATTTACGACACAGCCCCCACGCCGTCGATCATCCACACGTCAATCTATATGGCGGCTGATGGGATGGTCTTCCCGACTCACTGTAATTACTTTAGCCTAGATGGCCTAGCAGAAAGTATCATCCATAAAGATGGAGCGCAGCGTCAGCGGACGGGTAATGAACTTGGTACGATCAAGACGCTTGGGATTATCCCCACGATGTACCGTAAGGTTGAAGCGCATGATGTAGGGCTGGCGCAACTCACTGGCAAGTACAAACGCGCTGTTTGGCCTTGTATACCGCTTCGCACGATTTGGGAGAAAGCCTCTTGGGCAGGCGAAACCGTGTTCCGTTTTGCACCACAGCATGAAGTGGTCACCGAAACTTGGGCGCTTGTTGATCGAGTTGTCAAGGGTTTGGCGGAGGTTGCTCATGCCTCCTAGTCGTTTGAAGGATCGCGCCAAGCAAGTGCTTGACGACGAGCGCGAACGACCAGACGAGCAGTTTGCTACGGAAGATGGCGATGTAGATGCCGCCATATTTGGGTCGTATGACAAAACACCCCCACCCCCCCGCCGCGCTTCTGGTATCACACTAGCCGATGACGGAACGCCCGTTATTGCGAATGTGACGATCACCGAAACGGGCATACCCGATATCGAAAAGTTAAGCGAAAAAGACTGGACGACATTCGGGCTTTATCTTCGTCGTGTTGGCAAGTCCTATCAGTGGGCGGTTGGCGATTGGTTAGCCTACGGGCAACTTCGATACGGTAAATCGTATGAGGACGCAGCGGCGATTTTGGGGAGGAGTGTAAAGACGCTTTACAATTGGGCGTATGCTTGCTCAAATGTGGAGTTTTCCCGACGTCGGGAAAAGCTCACCATTTCACATCATAGTCTTGTGGCTCCCTATGCCCCATCAGATCAAGACCAGATATTGCAATATGCGCTTGATAACAAACTCTCAGTTCGCGGTTTGCAAGATTACATTGACAAATCAAACAGCCACAACTCCCCTACCCTATCGGCTAATCCGCTGGCAAATCGCAAGAATAAGCGCGTTTTTACACGCTTGTACCGCAGTGTCAGCAGTGGGGTAGGGGAGATCAAACGCGAAGACATTCAATTCTTGAAAGACTGGCTCGCCCAAGTCGAGCGGATTTTAGAAGATAGATAGGAGTAGACCCATGCTCACCATAGCAGAAAACATCAAAGGCGAACCCAAGAGTCTGATTGGGAAGCGCATCGCCGTGCTGGGCATCTCAGGCAGTGGCAAGTCCAACACTGCCGCCGTCATCGTCGAGGAGCTTGCGCCCCACGTTCCGTTCACGGTCATTGACCGTGAAGGCGAGATGTGGGGATTGAAAGAACTTGGCTTTATCGTGGTTGGGAAATCGCGTCATGTCGATCTGGAAGTGACTCCGGTGCAGGCCGCAGCGCTGGCGCGATTCTCTTATACAGAACGTGTGTCGCTCGTGGTCGATGTCTCAGACTATCGCAAGTCCGAGCGTGAGGAGTTCCTCATCGAATACCTTTCCGCGTTGTGGGCATGTTCGGAAGAACAGGACAACGCCGCGCCCTATATGCTGTTAGTTGAGGAAGCCCACGAGTTTATGCCGCAGTCCGGGCGACACAATGCAGACCTCAAAGACATTCTCGTAGACTATGCGCTGCGTGGGCGGAAGCGCGGTTTTGGTATGGTGATCGTCTCGCAGCGCTCGCATCTGGTCACCAAGGATGTACTGACACAAGCCTCGATCTTGTTTCTACATCAGGTGACACACCCCCGCGACATGGCAATTTACCGCGAATTTATTCCACTGCCAGCAGGCCAAGTTAAAACCTTGATCGCCAAGCTCGTACCGGGTGAAGCGGTTGTTATCATGGAGAACCAGCATATCACCGCCCATATCCGGTTGCGTAAGACCTTCCACCCGAGTACAGGTTTGCAGCGCACCGAGCAGCCGCCATTACGCCCAACGGATAACTCAGCACTGGACAAGCTGCGCGATCTGCTCAAGGTCGATACAGGTTATGCAATCGCATCATCTGTAAAGACAGTCAAACCCGCGCATCGGTGGCCTGCGCGTAAGATGCACATCGCCACCGACACCGCCAAGCTGCTGCGCGAGAAAGATGCACAGATCAAGGAGCTCCAAGACCAGATCGTTGCGTTCCAGATGGTGCCGCAGGCTGTGAGTGGCTCAACGACTCAAGCAATCGCTTACAAGAAGACGACCACGCGAAGCATAGTCACAACCAAGATTGAAACGGATAGTATCGAAATTGGTGCAGGCTTTGCAAGTAAGCGACTCGTTGATGGGCAAACGCGGAAATTCAATAAACTACTTGAGGGGATAATCGAACTAGCAGCGCACGAAAAAGCGATGTTAGTTTTCCTGATGGACAGCCCGGGCGTTAGGTTTTACGGTTCAGAAGTTGCGCGACGGTTGGGGTATTCACTGGAATCGTACTCTAAAAAGCCACCCAAGAAACTACTTAAAACTGGACTCGTTGCCTTCGACGATAACCGTCAGTTTATGAGTACTGCCCATACCCACTTGATCGAGATGTTCCCTGACCTGATCGGCACGAAGATGCTTTCGCAGATCGTCGCCACGCTGAAATAAAAAACGCCGGGTCGATTGACTCGGCGTTTCCACTTCAAGCTGCTTATCAACGCAGCCTACACAATTTTGACTCCCACTCTGGCGGAAAATACCTTGCGTCATACCGCACCGGGACTTTGCCGTGTGTCTCCGCGTAAGCGTTCATCGCTCTGCACCGTTCCGTATTCCCGATGGTGATCACTTTATCGCAGGCTTCCAACATATATTGATCGCGCAGCCGCCGCCGCTCGATGATGCCGCGCCCATCGATGTCGAGTTGCTTGTAATGTTTTCGGCTAATATTATTGAATGGTGCGACGGTCACGCCATAGACGACGTGTATGAGGCTGTGCGCGATGCAGCTTTGCGCTAGGTATACATCCGCCCCATACCCATCGCCTAAAAGAATTTCTAACCCACCCCACGAGTGCAACCTGTGGAAGTACCACAGGTGAACGATCTGTCCTGTGAGGTGGCCGATCTGGTCTTGTGTCGGACTCTCCGACCCGACAATGAGGATGCGCGTCATTTCGCAATCCTCAGCGCTTGACGGGCGATATCCTCAACGGCTGCTTTGACATCCCACTTGCCTTGCAGCTTGATGTCCGCATCGTTGATGTCCATGAGTTTGCCGATGCCGATCACGATATCGGGGTTGTAGAGGGTGCGCGCCCAATGAACGCCATAGCCTCCGTTTTCACCGGGGAACGTCACTAACGGTTCACAGTTCTCGTTACCGCGCAGCTTCCCGGCGCGCCGCAGCGACTCGCGGTCTTTCCTGAACGCTCCCACATAACCCTCTCCGTAAAACTCTTGCCGATTTAATGCCACGCTGTAGGCTTGGAGTGGCGTGGTGACATCGGGTTCGATCAGCGTATAAGCCAACTGCGCCCGGCGATACGGTTGATTCGGGGATAAGTATTCAGGACCATGGCCTTCCATCATGATGCAGCGCACTTCTGCGCCGGTGGCCTCACATGCCCACGCAACAGCCAACGTCAGTTTGACCATGCGTCCGATAAAGCCAGAGTCTTCATTGACCTCGCGTACACCGACACTTGCCACGGCAAGTATTCGCGGCAAGTCGAGCGTGAGGCTACGCCGCACGTAAGGGCGCAGCTCGTAGGGGTCAAGTGTGCCGCGCTGCATCGCAGTGCCAACCGCGTGACGCTTACGTGGGTCAAGCCGTGCGCCAGTTACGAGATGTCGCTCTACCGATTGGCGTTCTGCGATTTCGCGTAAGGCTTCTTCGAGTGGGCGCGAAGCCCGACGCGCTTCTTCGCGCAGGGCTTCGGGGAAATTATGCCGCGTGCAAGGCATGTCATTGATGTGCAGTTCTACACTGGTCGCCTGTTGACCAGTCTCCGTTTTGTAGTCTGTCCAGCGGAAGATCGGTTTCATCGTCATCATCCTTAAGCGATGTACGCACGGTCTTTGACCGCGACGCGACTTAGAAATTCGATCTCGATAGCCAGATCAAACGCCCACCCAAAGACCGTTATCGCCTGTGCGATGCGGAGCATAGTGCGCGGCGACACGATAATGCGTAAGCCGTTGGCTTCGATGCGGTTGCGTGTGGTTTCTGCCCACTTCACAATCTGTTTTGACAACTTCGACTTGTACCCACGCGCCATCAAAATGCGATCCTCGTTTTCGTAGGTCGTGCTGATGAAACTCAGGCGGTCAAGTGATGCGCTGTCAAGCTGGTTACGTCCGACATACTGACGGTCTGCACCAGAGCCGAATGTGTTCATCGTGAGGATGATTGGGCATTTATCCGTTGGAAGGATTCGACCTTCCGGCGTTGATATAAATCGCTGGCTGTTGTCTGGTCCGGCATCCTGCAAAGCGTTTTGTAGGCTCATCATAACGCGGGGGTCGAGTGCATCAGCCTCATCGAGGATAAGCGCTTTGCCTTCCTTAAATGCGCGGGTGACAATCCCGTCGTGCCATTTCTCACCGCTTGCTGTCAGCATCATGCCGCCCACCAGATCAAGCACTTCGGTGCGATCTGTACAGGACAGCATCAGATACTCGATCCCTTGCGCCTTGAGCGCCATCTCCGCGGTTGTGGTCTTGCCATTCCCCGCTGGTCCCACAATGGCGATGCCTGGGCGATACTGGATGAAGATGTTGATCGTTGCCCACCATGACGGCGGTGTAAACCATGCGGGTAAATTAGCCACCGTCAAGTTAATGGTCGGTGCTGGCGCTTCTTCTTCGTCGGGTTCATTGACAGTTGGCGCTACGGGCTGGGGCGCGGGTGCGATGATCGTTATGGGCTGTATAGGCTTGAGAAGCCTAAGGAATTTTTCGGGTAGGTCTTGACCGGAAAAAACCCATAACTTGTTAGGGAATGATTGCCATCTGAAGCCCCAAGATTTCAGTGAATTGCGATAATCAAAAGTCGCGCCCGTGACTTCCCACCGCCCCATGATGCCATCATATTCGGCGTAGAGGTCATTGCCCCCGTAGCGCGTGATGGCTGGTGCGGCGACTGGCGGAAAGTCGATGCCAGCAGCTATCGGCGCGGGTGGTAAGAAATCATCGAACTCAGGTAAATCATCAATAACGACTGGTGGCGGTGTGGTCATGTCGATCATAAAATTCTCCGTCTTTGCTTTCTCAGTGTGTGTGAACTACATCAATAGTATACTTGAACAGTTGATTAAGCGCAATAGAACGGGTGAGCTAATATGAAACACGGTTATAGCCGTTTAATTCTTAGCGCGAATTAGCTTGCTGGATTGATCTTGCGTTTCTTGCCACGTCCGCCGCGATTCCGGCTGTCAACGTGGCTATCGAAGTAAGCGCGGTTCGCTGCGATGTCCTCATCAGTGAAGATGCGTAAGCGATCATTGACCTTCGTGCCGGGCGCTGGCAATTTATCCAGATGATTTAAGAATGTGTGGCGTGATATATGAAGCATCTCGGTCATTTGTTTTGTGGTATACATTTGAACCCCCCCCCATTATTGGGTGCTGTTTATAAGGTGTATCATTGTATAATATATCTAAGTTCTTTAACAAGTCAATACCGCGGTTCATCGGGACGCTTTAAAAGTTAAACCTACTGCCATCTTCGGCAGGGTGCTAACGGCACATAGGGGAACTAAGGGACACGCCGCCCCACCCTTGACGAAAAACAAATGTTCTATGCTCAAATGGTCGGAACATTTGTTCTACCGCAATACAATAAAAATCCTGAGGCTCTGGTTGGAGCCTCAGGTTAGGGGATTAGCGGGGATTATTCAGTAGGGGTAATCGCCACTTTGAGCGCTTGAATCCGGCGCAACAAATTTGTTACACCATAAGCGGTCAAAGTTTGTTTTTTGTTTTCCGGGTCAAGGTATTCCATTGCATAAATGACACGGGCGGGGTCACTCAATTCGCCAACTTGATAGTAATCTGAGGCCGCCGCGGTAAACAGTGTAAAGTGTTCGCCGTTAATAATAGCGAACCCTTCATCGCCGCCCATCTCTGCAAGCGTCAAAATGTTCACATCGCCAGTATTCGGAGTAATTTCGTAAACCGTTTTACTGGCGATATTCCCATCAAAAGACCGCTTGGCGCGTTCCGCACGGGCTGGCGTAATACTGGACAATTCCGCTAGGCTAATGCGCCCAATAACGCGGCTGCCCTTGATTGTCACTAACTGCAAGGTATTCGCCGGAATACTTTGCAATTTGCCGAACCCGCCCAAAGTGGCGGCAAATTCAATTGTCTCATTATCTGCCATGAGACTTATCTCACTGGCATTGATTCCGAGACGGCTAAAAAATGTGGTGATGTTTTCGTTTTGCATGATGACTCCTTATGTGTGAGAGCCAGGGCGAATGATTTTTCGCACGTCCGGCGTACCGCTCATGCTTTGCAGTACATCTATATTATACAACGTTGTTGAACATAAATACGTAAAGGTTCGCGGGTCATTTCATGGTTATGGGGTAGGGCGATAGGGGTAGATTAAGGGTCTGTTCTGTTGTATTCTATAATTGTTTAGTGTTGATATGTTCTAGTCGTGTTCTATTGGTCTTAACGAAACCAGCGTCGGGGGTAGGGTGGCGACTCCCCCCCTGATTTCTAGTCGTCGCTTGTACGGTGTGCCACCGCGCTATTTAGTTGTATCTATATTATACAATGTTGTCCCACATTGACAGCACCCAAAAAGTGGGGGGGTTACTCAATACTTTGACATTAGGACGGTTGTTCTATTAAAATAGATGTAAGACAAAATTAAGACGGTTGATGCCGATGACAAGATGTATGCTAAACGGCCTCATAGTGTGGCCGGAAAATTATAATAGGGGTGACGTTGAAGCGATTGCGTTAAGCATTCGCCATTTTGGATTCAACAATGCGCCGCGCATCTGGCGTGATGTGCATGTTAGAGCCAACAATCACACGGTCTTAGCCCTTCGATTGATTCAGTCAGAAGGTGCGCGCCCCGGCCTTGATCACAGCTACCCGCCGCAGAATGTGCATGTCGATAACGGTGCATGGTCTATCGACACGGTAGACATCTCTCATCTCTCCGAGCCTGAGGCCGTCGCATTTGCGATTGCCGATAATGAAATCGCCCGGTCTTCGGTGCGGGATGATCGACTCTTGCTAGAGTACCTGGAGTCGATGGTGGGCGATGTGCGGCTGGCGGTTGGCTTCGATGACAGCGCGTTAAACGACCTTCGGGCATTGGTCGATGACATGAGCGCCGATGAAGCTAAACGCGATGCGCCAGCCGTTTCGATGCGCGGTGAGGAGCTAGTCGCTAAGTATGATGTGCAACCCGGTGACCTGTGGCTGATTGCAAGTCAAAGCGTTTCTGGTACTCACCGATTAGTTTGCGGCGATGCGACTCAATCTGACGATGTATGCCGAGCCGTCGATAACTCTATTGCTTCGATGCTCCTAACCAGTCCGCCTTATAACGCCGGATCGAGTGAAAGCCTGTCTGGAAACACCCACACCGACAATACTAAGTATGTCGCTGGCGGCGATGATGCGTTATCCGTCGATGACTACCTGCGGCTGCTGATCGATTTCACCCAGTCGGCGATACCCTATGCGCGATGGCTATTCATCAACATTCAATCATTGGCTGGTAACAAGCTGGCCTTAATCGACTATCTCTACACGTTCAAAGCGCACTACGCCGATACCCTCATCTGGTCGAAGGACAACGCACAGCCTGCTATGGCGGAACGGGTCATTAATTCCGGCTTTGAGTATGTGCATGTCCTGAGCCAGTCGAAATACCCGACACGCGCCATTGGCACAAAGGACTTTCGCGGCACTGTCGATAATGTCTTCACTACTTCGGCACAGCGTCAAAACGAATTTGCCGATCTACACGCCGCGACCATGCCGCTTGATGTAGCTGGGCACCTCATCACGAACTTTACCAACCGGGGCGAGCGTGTGCTTGACCCCTTCTGCGGTACAGGCACAACCATCGTTGCTTGCGAATCGCGGGGGCGGTTGGGTAGTGGGGTAGAGCTATCGCCCGTCTACGTCGCCTGCACACTGGAACGCTTGACTCTCATGGGATTAACAGTGGAGCGCGGCTCATGAACCTATGGGATCAGCAGTCGGACGAGCCGGGCAACTGGTTTGATCGCTTTGAACGTTATCGCCTGCTAGGGTCGAACCGAGCAAAGCAGGCTGTCTACAATGCCGAGCGCAGCGACTTGGGCAAGCCAGCCGCTAAAGCCATCCCGAAACCTTGGCGTGACACATCCGATCTATGGAACTGGCAATCCCGCGCCGAAGCGTGGGACGAATTTGTACGGGAAGAAAGACGCGCCGCCGAAGATCAGAAGCGCCAGACAGACCGCGCCCGTGCTGTCGAACTGCGTCAGGTGACTATCCGAGCGCTTCAAGCGATCTTGGGCAAGGTCATTACCGCGCAGCAGGAACAGGTGGCCAAACTTTCGATGAAAGACCTCAAAGACCTTGCTCAAGCAGCCGCAACCATCATGAAGGAAACGCGACTGGAGTTCGGTGAGCCTACGTCATTCGATGTTAGCCTGACATGGGAAGATGTGATGCGAGGCAAAGACTGATGGTTCGCGCCATGCCTACACCCGTCGAAGTCGCCAATGATGCGTCGCTCTTTGCCGAGGCATTTCTTTACGTCCAGAACAAAGAAAAGCAGTTGGTCAGGTTTCGGCACAACGCCGCACAAAGACATTACCTAGCCCACCGCACCCGGCGCGATCTGGTCCTGAAGGCGCGACAGTTGGGATTTTCAACCGCCATTCAGGGTGAGATGTTCCGATATGAGACGACCCGGACGGCAACGACGGCGACACTCTCCCATGACGATGAAAGCACTCAAAAACTGAGACGCATGAAAGACCGGTTCTACAACAATCTCCCGACTGGCTTTCGCCCCAAACGTCACTATGCAAACGCCACCGTGACGACCTATCCGGGTCTGGATAGCGAGGCGGTCATCATCACGGCTGGCAACGTCCACACCGGGCGCGGCGGCACCTACTCCCATATTCACGGTTCAGAGGTCGCCTATTGGAAGGATGCCGAGTCATTGATGGAAGGCATCATGCAGGGCGGAAATCCCTCATGGATTGTGCTGGAGTCCACGCCCAACGGCGCACAAGGTTGGTTTTACAATGCTTGTATGAGCGCTATGGATGGAGATAGCGCGTGGTCGCTGCATTTCTATCCTTGGTTCAGCGATCCGGCCTACTGCATATCGCTTAGGCGCGGCGAAGACCTTGAGTACACCGACGAAGAATTAGAAGTGATTGACCTCTATAACCTATCGCCGGAGCAAATCAAGTGGCGACGCAGTAAGCAACTCGAATTAAAGCATCGCTTTCTCCAAGCCTATCCTGAGGATGCGCGGTCATGTTTCCTGCTGTCGGGCGGTGGTTACTTTGGAGACCTGACCGGAGTGTTCAGCGCGTCGAATGGTGTCGAACCCGGCGACGGACGCCACTACGCCGGACTCGATTTCGCGCAGACTGTCGATTACACCGTGTTATCCGTCATTGATCTGGTCACCATGCGGCAGGTCGATGTGCTGCGGATTAACCGCTTGCCTTGGGCAGAGATGCGGCGGCAGATCGTGGCGAAACTCAAACGCTGGAACGTGGTGACGTTGGTCGCGGAACGCAACAGTATGGGCAGCACCAATATTGAGGCGCTTCAAAGTGAGATGCGCGCCGCCGAATGTAAGACTTCGGTGAAGGCGTTTACCACCAGCGCATCCAGCAAAGCGCAGATCATGGGCGCGCTGCATGAAGCGCTGCACATGGGCGACTTGAAGCTGCTCAACATTCCCGACCAGCGCCGGGAGATGCAAGCCTTCACCGCCAAGCAAACGATTACGGGCGTGTGGCAATACAGCGCCCCAGACGGCGAACACGACGATTTTGTTATAGCCAATGCCTTAGCATGGCATGGCGCGAATACCGCACCCGTAGCGAGTGTTACGGTGCTGAGGCAAGGGAAACGATAATGGGACCATTACAAAGACTCCAGACACAAGCCTCGCGCGCATTTATCACTGCGGGGTTAATGTTGGCTAAACAGAACAGCCGAGCGCGCGGCGGTTATGAAAGTGGCTATCGCATACGCCAGCAGCTTAAGGACTTCGACTTATCGCCGGACGATCTCGCTCGCGCCGCCGAAGCGGTTGTTTGGGCTGATGTCTGCATCCACATTCGAGCGCAGGCCGTAAGTCGTTTCAAACGGACGATCAAAAATAAATATACGGGCGAGCCGATCCTTAACTCGCCATTTCAAAAAGCCTTCGACCAAGCCTATTTACAGTGGCAGCAAAACCTTATTTACAACCATATGGCAAGCCTGATGATCTGGGGTGAGGTCTATCTCGAAAAAATGCAGATAGGAAATACTCATATCCCCGGTGGGCTGCGCTGGTTGAATCCCGCCGTAACCGAGCCTTACGTTATGATGGGTGAGATCATCCGCTACGACTACAGCGGCGGGGGCGGCATGGTATTCTACGGTCTTGATGACATTGCTTATCATAAACTGATGCGCCCCTCTGACGACATGCGTGGCAAGTCGCCGCTGATGGTCGCTTTGGGGTCGGTCAACATTGACCGAAACATCGAGCGTTTTATCAAAGCCTTTTACAAAAACGACGCAACGCCGGGCGGCATCATTGTCGGACGCGATGGCACGGTTGTAGATGAAAATCAAGCGCAACTTATCCAAACACAATTCGCTGAACAGACTAAAGGTGTAGACAATGCCTTTAGCACAATCCTCTTGCCCTGGGCGCTTGAGTATATCAAGATGGGTGCAGAGCCACCCACGAGCCAGAAGGACAACGAAGAAAGCACCGCCAAGAAAATATGCGCGGCGTTTCGTGTGCCTATGTCGATGGCGGGAGCAGGGGGTGTAAGTGACCCGTTGAGCGCAGGCTCCACGATGGATGCACAGACGGCGAACTTTTGGGAGATGGTCGCCATCCCCGACGCGGAAGAAATCGCCATGTTCTACAATGCGGTGGTCATGCCTTGGCTCGACCCTACATCTGAACTGTGCTTCGAGTCCGAGCAGGTGTTGGGATTGATCCACAACACCAAAGAAAAGACCGACATCCTGAGTGTGCAGTACAACGATGGGGTTATCACCCTCAACGAGCGGCGCGAAAAAGAAGGCTATGAACCTTTACCCGGTGGAGACTTTCTTATATTCAAGCCCGGCACCATCATTGTTCAGATTGAGGATTTAGAACGTGCGCCTGAGATTATCCAGAACGCAGCACACGCCGGGATGCTGGCAACGGCTACACCAACGATTGACGTTACACCTATACAGCCTGTATTAGAAGCGCCGCCCGTTGTACCGCAACTCCCTGCACCAGCAACAGCGGACAAGGATGTCACGCCACCAGCGGGCAAGTCTCTCTATCTGACGCTTTCTCTCAAAAACAGCCCTGATTTGATCGCGCTGCAAGGGCAGGTTAAAATTCTGCTTCCTGATGCACAAGTTGAATGGAACGCGGCAGACACCTTTCATGTCACGCTCGTGCATATCCCCGCTGCGACAGATGAACAAATTAAGGCGCTGCAAAGCACACTTGCAACCCTTGAACTACCTACGTTAAGTCTTCCTATCGGTTCGTTGAGGACGTTTGACAGTCTAGGCAGTCACGCGATTCATTTTCGTTTGAAGGGCAGTAACCCCGATCTGCGCGACCTGCAAGAAACACTTTATGATCTGTGCGTCGATGACGGTTTACAGATGAGTACCTACAGTAATCCGGTCAACTATGTACCACATATCACGATGGGTAAAGCGAAAGAACGGCCTCGCGCTGTACCGTTTAATCCTAAGTTGAGCGTATCCCCTGTTAGCTTGCAGATCGGTGTAGACGACACCATCATTCAGGAGTTACCGATTGGCGAACAGCCGGACGACCCTACGCCCGAACCAGACGACGAACCAGCGCCAGTCGAAGACATCACCGCCAAGTCTACGCTTGTGCTTGATGAGCTGCTCAAGTGGCAGCGGTTTGAGATAAACCGCGCAGGTAAATCCAACGTCCGTAAATTCGGGACGGACATCATTCCGCCCGAATTGGTCAATAGCATTCAAGCCAGCCTAGACGCAGCCAATGACAAACCCGCCATGAGTGCGGTGTTTGAGGCCGCTCGCAAGGGGCTGGAACTGTGGGATATTTATGTTGAGTTGCGTGAGGCATTGCTCCCGCGCCCGACTATCAAAGCCTACACGACCACCCGCAGCGAGTTCATTGATACCTTTGTGGCACTCTTTGAGTCGGGTCGAAACAATGAGGTTAACCGTCGCCAGTTCGCGTCTCGGATGCGCTCGGAACTAAGACGCTACGGATTGATTGCTTTCCGTGATGGTTTAGAATCGGGCGGCATGACCAGCGAGAGTTTATCCACCGACGATGTAGCGGTGTTCCGTGATTGGTTAAGTGAGCAAAGTAGTCGTGTCACTAATCTTGGCGCGGAGATGTATACCTCTGGCTTAACCGAAACAGAAGTAAGAACACGAGCGCAGTTATGGGCAAACCTAAGCCTTGACCGCATTTACGATGAAGGAAAGACTCGCGCTAATCCGGGTCAAAAATCAGTCTTCCGCCTTGGTGGCACAATCCAACATTGTGCGGACTGTGCGTTTTTGGATGGTAAAATTGCAACCCGGGATGATTGGAATAAGTCGGGATGGTCGCCACGCTCCGGCGTTTCAAATCGTCACGCTTGCGGCCAATGGAACTGTAACTGCCAGCTTGACGACACCGATGAACCCGTAAACTTTAATCCTCTCGAATACACGACGCGGGGCAGGGCGAAGGCTGCTTATGACAGTCTCAGCGAATGGCCGGATATTCCCGACTCGCAACCCGCGCCGGAGGCGGTCACCGAATGATTGACATCTCGCTTTCCGTTTCGTCCGGTCTTGCAGAAGCACTACGCGGCCTTGAGAAAAAAGCAGCGCGCAAAATCTACCGCGTAGTGGCGCGTGTCATCATCCCGCCGCTGGAACGTGAGCTAGATCGACGATTGCGGTATACGCCGCCAAAACCGGATTATCCTATTCGGTGGGCGAGTGAGCGTCAGCGGCGCTATGTGATGGCAAAGCTGCGTAAAGAGAACAATCTCCCATACCGACGCACAGGAGCATTGGCGAAAGGTTGGGAGACAAGTATCGACCTCAACAGTGGCGACGTGACCATTAATGTTGAGAACGCAGCGCCTCAAGCGCGTTATGTATACGGTCCAGATCAGCAGCCGTTTTTAAACAAGTGGCCTGTGGTTGAAAACATCGCATTAGATATCGGCGCGGAACTTGAGGACAACATCATTGAGATGTGGCCTATGATCGTCCAAGAGTCGCTTGATGAGAACTGATGTGCTATAGTGGTGTGTATGAATTACGATCTAACCACCAACCAAGTTGAGCTTCTACTTTTCATCGAAATCCATCGCCGGATGTACGGCTACGCGCCGACACTTCAGGAGATCGGCACAAAATTTTACGCCGATCACGCCACCGTATACGGCTGGTGCGAGAAGCTCATCAGGATGGGTTATTTGGTGCGGAACGGAAGACCAAGCCGCTGTTATGTAGTCGCTATGGATAGGTTGGCTGCATGGGCGTGGGCGTGGCGAGAGGTCGTGTGATGGGTTGAAAGCAGGTGGACGATGACAGCAGACGAGATAACCGTTGCCAGTAAGCGGTGTCCAACGTGCAAGGAAACGAAGGCGGTGAGCGCGTTTTCGCGGGACAGCAAGAAAAAAGATGGATTACGATCACAGTGTAAAGAGTGCGAGAGAGAGTACAATCGCGTCTGGCGGGCGGCTAACTCGGAAAAGTTGAGAGAGAGAAACCGCGTCTGGCGGGCTGCTAATCCGGAAAAGGAAAGAGAGGCAGGCCGCGTCTGGCGGGCTGCTAACTCGGAAAAGGTGAGAGAGAAAAGCCGCGTTTACTACGCTGCTAACTCAGAAAAGTTGAACGAGAAAAGCCGCGTTTACCGGGAGGCTAATCCGGAAAAGGTGAGAGAGAGACACCGCGTTTACCGGGAGGCAAATCTAGAAAAGGCGAGAGAGGGACAACGCGTTTACCGGGAGGCAAATCTAGAAAAGGAGAGAGAGAGAGTCCGCGTTTACAAGGCTGCTAACTCAGAAAAGGTGAGAGAGAGAGACCGCGTTTACAATGCTGCTAACTCAGAAAAGGTGAGAGAGAGAAACCGCGTTTACCGGGCTGCTAATCCAGAAAAGGGAAGGGTTCACAACCAGCGCCGCCGCGCCCGTAAAGCTAACCTCCCCAACACCTTGACCGCCGCCGAATGGCAATATGCCATTGATTACTTTCATGGCTACTGCGCGGTATGCGATAGACCGTTAAAGGATTTATTCGTCACGCACACCGCTTCCGCCGATCACTGGATACCACTCACCAAAGGCGGCGGGACGACAGCGGATAACATCGTGCCTCTATGTTCTGGCGAGGACGGATGTAACAACCGCAAGGGCAACAAAGACCCCGAAGTATGGCTTGCCCAACAATTTAGCAAGCACGAGGCCAAGAAAATCTTGCAGCGCATCAACGCATACTTTGAATTGGTAAAAGCAAAGGACAAGGAAGTCGCATGACTGACCGTCAAGCCGGACAGCGCAGACGGTTAAGCGAGATGTAGTTGAAATCGGTGTGCAAGCTACACTGTCGATGATGGAGATGATGGATTGAAAGTAGGTAAACGATGAGCGCAGACGAGATAACCGTTACCAGTAAGCGGTGTACAACGTGCAAGGAAACGAAGGCGGTGAGCGCGTTTTCGCGGCACAGCAGGGCAAAAGATGGATTACGATCACAGTGTAAAGAGTGCGAGAGAGAGGGACAACGCGTTTACCGGGCTGCTAACTCAGAAAAGTTGAACGAGAAAAACCGCGTTTACCGGGCTGCTAACTCAGAAAAGCTGAACGAGAAAAGCCGCGTTTACCGGGCGGCTAACTCAGAAAAGTTGAACGAGAAAAGCCGCGTTTACCGGGCGGCTAACTCAGAAAAGGTGAGAGAGAGAGACCGCGTTTACCGGGCTGCTAACCCAGAAAAGGCGAGAGAGAGAGACCGCGTTTACCGGGAGGCTAACCCGGAAAAGTTGAACGAGAAAAGCCGCGTTTACCGGGCGGCTAACCCGGAAAAGTTGAACGAGAAAAGCCGCGTTTACCGGGCGGCTAACTCAGAAAAGTTGAACGAGAAAAAACGCGTTTACTACGCTGCTAACTCAGAAAAGTTGAACGAGAAAAGCCGCGTTTACCGGGCTGCTAACTCAGAAAAGGTGAACGAGAAAAACCGCGTTTACCGGGCTGCTAACTCAGAAAAGGTGAGAGAGTACAATCGCGTCTGGCAGGTTGCTAACCCGGAAAAGGTGCGGGTTAACGGCCAGCGCCGCCGCGCCCGTAAAGCTAACCTCCCCAACACCTTGACCACCGCCGAATGGCAATATGCCATTGATTACTTTCATGGCTACTGCGCGGTATGCGGTAGACCGCCAAAGAATTTGTTTAAGACTCGCCGCGTCAACATCGATCACTGGATTCCATTGAGCAAAGGCGGCGGGACGACAGCGGATAACATCGTGCCTCTATGTTCTGGCGAGGACGGATGCAACAACCGCAAGGGCAACAAAGACCCAGAAGTGTGGCTTGCCCTGAAATTTGGCAAACGGAAGGCGCGAGTAATCTTGCAGCGCATCAACGCATACTTTGAATTGGTAAAAGCAAAGGATAAGGAAGTCGCATGACCGATAACAGAGCCGTAGAAGTGCGCTGCCCACATTGCAACAAACTCCTACTCAAAATAGATCTCGGGTTAGCACAGATTGAAGTTAAATGTCATCGTTGCGACCTTATCGTGACTTGGCCTACGATGCGCGGCGAAATCCAAGCGCATAAGAATCCGATACCCCCGCCCAAGTCGCCTGTAGTCGGGCGAGTCAAGTTAACGGGCGGCGCGAACACGGCAGCGGGTATCGTGGCACGTCTTCAGCAAGCGGATAGCGGTGTGCAGGAGACTGAGGTGGTCGAAACCGTGAAAGCTGTAAAAGAGGACGGGAAATGAAGGGTTACACGATGCAAGAGATTCTTGATGAGATGGTGGCGCATATCGATAGTGACGATATTGAGGAATCGCACATGGGCGCAGACAGCCTACTTGTGGATTTAATTAGGTTGCTTGCGGAAGGTTTGCCAGAGGAGCAAACAACCTTAGTGGAACCCATTATTGAAAGTTATCGCAAAGTTGACAAATGGTTCGCTTAAAACAAGCGATGTCTTATACATAAGGGAATAGAAAGTAAAACGCCCACAATGGGGCGTTTCGCTTGTTTCTAGGAGTGTTTGCTTAGGATGCTGAAAGCGGGTTAGCCTTCACTTAGCATTCGCTATAACCGCACGTTAGACACTTACGGCAACCCTCAGCACGGACAAGCGAAATTGTCCCGCACGAAGGACACATATCCGCGCCGGAAATCATCCCATCTACATGCCCGTTCTGTTCAGCGATCACTTTTACCGCCCCGTTCATAGGAAGCGTAAGTTGGGTCGCCTCATACTTTGGGAAATAATAGCTTTCCAGTGATCTAGCAACGGAATCCGGTAACGAGGTAACGCGGCGTTCCCCAAAGCCAACAGAGCGCGAGCCGCCAATATCGCGCAGTTGGTCAATAATCAGTTTAAGCATATCGCGCCGATTGTGCGGGTCCGTCGTCCGCAACGAGAGCGAAATCATGCGGCCTAAGCCTTCGGCATCCGCTGCCAGATCGCTGCCAGCTTTGCCGGGTGCGGTGATGAATACTTCAAACGGATAGCCCTGCTCATCGCTGTTCATGGTGACGTAAGCCGTACCAAAGGGCGTAGCGCAGTTGACGGTAACCCCTCTTAGGCTTGCAGGGCGCGGGTAAACGCGGTGGGGCGTAGCGACCTGAGCAACTTTGTCTACACAGATAACGGTTGCGGGTTGCTTGATAGCGTCCTCTTTTTTGCTCTTGGCTTCCATTTCGCTTTCGGCGCGGTCATCACCCTTGAGCATCAGCACCTGTTCGCTGCGACTGCCATCACGATAAACCGTACCGCCTTTGCAGCCAAGTTCATACATATACTGATAGAGTTCGCTAACCTGTTCAACTGTGTACTCGTTGGGCAAGTTAGCCGTTTTTGAAATCGAGCTATCAATCCAGCGCTGGATGCCGCCCTGAACACGTACATGGTCTTGGGGGGATAGGTTCATGGCTGTGACAAAGTAATCGGGGAGTTCGGTTTCGTCGGGATGCGCCTCATACCATTCGCCTACAAGCGGTACTTTTTCCTCGTGTAAGCCAAGTCTACTCTTGCGATAATACGACCACGAAAAGAACGGCTCGATACCTGTACTCGTGTTGACGAGTGTACCCGTTGTCCCTGTTGGGGCAGACGTGACAAGGGTTACATTGCGGATACCCTTTTCTTGGACAGCCTCGCGCACGGTCTCAGGCATCGTTTGCATGAAACCGCTTTCGAGAAACTTTTCCGCTTCAAACATTGGGAACGCGCCTTTTTCCTCAGCGATTTCCGAAGACATCAGGTAGGCTTGTTGGGTGATGAATCCGTACAACTTGTCAATGAACGCCAGCGATTCGTCACTGCCATAGCGGACGCGCAAACGGATCATGAGTTCCGCCAGACCCATCGTTCCCAACCCAACCCGGCGCTCACTCAATTGTTGGGCGGCGGTAGCATCGAAAAAGTACGGGTTTGCGTCAACTACGTTATCCAGAAAGCGGACAGCATAGCGCACGGCTTTCTGCAAGCTGTCCCACGCAACATCACCATTCTCGGAATCGTAAAACTTGGCGAGGTTCAGTGCGCCAAGATTGCAGACCCCGTTACCCGGCAAACCTTCCTCGCCGCACGGATTTACTCCAACAACGGGCGCGAAGTACCAAGAGTTTGCCATCTTGTTGTAGCGCTCAAGAAACAGGAGGCCGGGTTCAGCACTTGCCCACGCGCTCCGTGTAATCGCATCCCATAGCTCACGGGCTTTGATCGTCTGGTATGTCGTCACGCTGCGACCCGCTGCCTGCCACAGATCAATATCGCCGTCCCATAATGTATCGTAGGCGGGGTCGGAGGTGTCGGGGAATATCAGCGACCAGTCAGCGTCATCCTTTACGGCTTGCATCAATTTATCGCTTACGCCCACGCTGATGTTTGCATTGGTGATATTCCCGGCCTTCCGTTTACTGTCAATGAACTCAAAGATGTCGGGATGCCAGTCTGCCATGAGCAGGAGGAGCGCCCCACGCCTTGAGCCTCCCTGCTCGATTAGCCCGGTTACAAAGCTGTACAACGCGCCCCATGACACCGCGCCGCTGGAACGCCCGTTCACGCCCTTCACAAAGGCATGACGAGGACGCAAACTGGACAGCGTAATCCCAACACCGCCACCCCGTGACATGATTTCTGTCATCTCGCCCAACGTTTTCAGGATGCCACCCCGTGAGTCATGAGGTAAGGGTAGAACGTAGCAGTTGTAATAACTTAGCTTTTGGTCTGTTCCCGCTGCCGTCAGGATGCGTCCGCCGGGAACGAATTTCCAGTCATCTAGTAACCAGCGAAAACGGCGCGTCCACTCAGTTTGCTTTTCAGGTTTTTCCACTTGCGCGATGCCAGCAGCAACACGATCCATCATCTGTTCTGGTTCGGTTTCCAGCGGCTTATCAACATGCTCAATATCACGGGTGACGACTTCGCCATCCAGCAGTTCAATCGTGACAGTGGGCAGTTCAATCGCTGTCACTCTCCCGATTTCCCGTTGTCCAGTCGCCGGGTTAACGACAACGATAACCGTATCACCCACAGCAAGACTGAGGCGGGTCATGTCTTTCTGGGCGTAGCGATCCAAGAAAATCTTATATCCCAACTCGTGCAGGGCGTTGGTTTTGGCATTACTTACTTGATCTTGCATTCGTCATCTCCATCCTCGATAAAAGTAAAATAGACAAGAAAACTCACGTTAAAAAAGGTGAGTTGGTTGGCGCGATTTCTATAGCTTTAATTGTATATCAGCCTAAAAACACACGCCAACCCCTAATCGTGCTTACTAGCTTATGCGCCCCGCTAACCAGCAATCTAGGATGCTGGATGCTGTTATAGGCATAGTCTTATTCCCTCGCGGTTCCCCAGACGTGGAGGAGTTGAATCACTGCGGCGTACAGTATACCTTGCTTGCCTGAGCCGTAATTCTCCTGCACGTGCTGCTCGAATTCTTCTAGGTCTCCATAAAAATACTCAAATTTTACCATCAGACCGCCGACGTGCCGCACGATGTACAGGGTGTCGCCGCGTGACGACATCCCAGGTATAGACAGCGACATAATGCCTTTCGCGCCTTCAAGATTTACGCCTTTCAGGTTTACGCCTTCGAGATTTGCGCCTGTAAGGTTTGCGCCTGCAAGGTTTACCCAGTCGAGGTTTACCCAGGCGAGATTTGCGTCTTTGAGGTTTACGCCTTCGAGATTTACGCCTTTCAGGTTTACGCCTTCAAGATTTGCGTCTTTGAGGTCTGCGCCTTCGAGGTTTGCGCCACAGAGATTTACGCCTTTCAGGTTTACGCCTTCGAGATTTGCGCCTGCAAGATTTGCGCCTGCAAGATTTGCGCCATAGAGACGTGCGCCTTTCAGATTGCAAGGCTTAGCCATTGCAATGATCTCTTCTAATTGATCTTGTGTGATTTGGTGTTTTTCGACATGCATGGTGTTCATTTTCTCCTATATTTAGATTAACAATTGAGCCGCCTCATCTATGGAAGCGGCTATCCCCGCACAGTGCAGGGAATTACATACTAGGGGCGAGTTTCTCCCAGACGTGGAGGAGTTGAATCACTCCGGCGTACAGTATGCCTTGCTCGCTTGTTGTGCCGTACTTGTTCTGCACGTGCTGCTCGAATTCTTCTCGGTCTCCATAAAAATACCCAAATTTTACCATCAGACAGCCGACGTGGTTAACGGCGAAAAGGATGTCGCCGAGTGACGACATACCAGGTATAGACAGCGACATAATGCCTTTCGCGCCTTCAAGATTTGCGCCATAGAGATATGCGCCTTTCAGATTTGCGCCATAGAGATATGCGCCTTCAAGGTTTACGCCTTTTAGGTATGCGGCTTTCAGGTTTACGCCTTCGAGATTTGCGCCTTTCAGATTTGCGGCTTTCAGGTTTGCGCCTTCAAGATTTGCGGCTTTCAGGTTTACGCCTTCGAGATTTGCGCCTTTCAGATTTGCACCTGTAAGGTTTGCACTTTTGAGGTTTGCACCTTTGAGATTTGCGTCCTTCAGATTTACACCTGCAAGGTTTGCGTCCTTCAGATTTGCACCTTCGAGGTATGCGCCTGTAAGATTGCAAGGCTTAGCCATTGCAACAATCTCTTCTAATTGATCTTGTGTGATTTGGTGTTTTTCGACATGCATGGTGTTCATTCTCCTATATTCAGATTAACGATGAAGCCGCCTCTATAGATGAAGCGGCTTGAACCCCGAAGGGAGATTTATAATTGGCTGGTTAGCGCGGATGCGGGATACTTAACTGCTGTCAGTATCTAGTACACCTCCTCTTTGTATGTACCCATTTTGATTGCCACTTCCCAATCGCCATCCCTCAATTCACGAGCGATATTTTCGAGATGGACGGGATTAACGCTTACGATTTCACGGGATGTGATCCCGTGTCTGTCGATATGCGTGTTGTCGGAATCGGTTACGCTGTGTACTGTGGTCATGATGCTGTATACTTTCTATAGGGCAGCGCGTGGTTTTCCAGACGTACACGCTACCCGCGAACAAAAGGCGGCTGGCGACTTCGTTAGCCGCCTGCCCTGAATGCTAGATTGATTCAATTACTTCAAACTTTGTATAGTTGATAATCGCTGCCAATTTATGCAGCGCTCCAAGTTCGTTTTCGCCGTTGTATTCAACCAATACGTTCTGGGCGGCGCGGCGAAGGTCAGCGCCTAACTTCCTGTCACGGGCAAGTGCCTCATCAAGCCGGATGATTTCGGCCTGCAACGCAAGGATTTTTGCATCGCGGGTTTGTAGACTTTTCCGCGTACTCTCCATGCTTTCAGCCCACGCTTCATTAATCGATGCCACCGTGCTTTCGGGCGTGTCAAGCGGGGTGCTGCTGGCGGGGTCATATTCGTATTCGTCTGCCGTAACGGACACATATACTACCGCTCCCACGAGGGGCGCGGCCTCCTCAACTTCGGAGCGGTCTACACCGTCAACCGCTTCCAAGTTATCTAGGTCGCTGGCGCTGGCAACTTGGCAAATTTGGTTAACCTTCCGAAGAAAATTATAAGAACCTTTTTCGTAAGAGAAGGTATTTTCAACATGAGCGGTAACTGCTGTCATGAATTCGGTGCTGAATTCACGATGGGTGAAAATATATGTTGCGCCGTAGCGAACTGGTTTGCCGTCTTCGTCACTCATGCTGTCAAAGGCTGTCCCTTTATAGCGGTCTATTATTGCTTCCACATTGGTGGAAGTGGGACCGTCTGCCCAATCTATATTGATCGCAGAAGAGTGGCGTGTGTTTACTGAGAACTTGGTTGCCGGGAACCCGGCTTTTAGTGCGCGGCGGATGAGTTTGGCGGTGTCTACTGCTGAGATGTAACGTGCTGCGCCCATGATTGTTTTTCCTTCCCCGTGTGTGCGGGTTTATGAATGACTAAGCTATAAAAATAAGTATAAGTCAAAATATGTATATTGCCAATAGGCAACTTCTATTTTGGTTTTCGCGTTCAATAGGGAGTGCCGTTAGTTGATTGGCTCGGCCTCAACGATGCTACGGCCTAATTCCGTAATCGAGAACTTTTCCATACTACGTACCATTGGCTCGTACTGAATTAGTCGCGCCTCCAACAGCGCGTACAGCGTTTTAGCGTCAAGCGTCTTTTCACCTAATATGAAAATACCCCGATAATCGATGAAAATCATTAGGCCGTTTGCCATTACTTCTAATACGTTTTTTTGCGCGTCAGTGATTTTGACCGCTTTGGTTTCAACCGCTGCGGATGCTGCGGGCGCGGACTCTACTGCGCTTAAATCCTTGTTATACGCGCCGCGCTGACTGCCGTCTGCTAACATTACGACGTATCGGATTTGCTCGTTGTAGACACGGAAGCTACTGACCTTGCCTTGCAACATTTCGGCGGATAGCCGGAGTTCAGGCTGCGTAAACGTGACTTCATCGCCAACACCAAACCGTTGAATGGGGCGGGTAATCTTGAAGTCCTGAATGCCGCAATACGCGATACCCGCTTCCGTAATTTGGTATCCATCATTAAAGCTGAAAATCATACCTCTGTTAACAAGCGCCTTCAATGTGCCATTCGTTAGCTCACCGTGCGAGATGATGACCCTCGCAACTACCGCACCTTTGCCCGCTAGAACTTTCATCGCGTTACGTTGTGCTGCCGTTACTTTGACCGCTTTGGTTTCAACCGCTGCGGATGCTACGGGTGCGGCCTCAACGACTTCAACGATTGGCGTGGTCTCAACGATTGATTCGGCAATCGGGGTAACGATGCTACGGCCTGCTTCGGTTATGGAGT